>Ga0256829_1000025_pt1 | contig 230782 bp, 218 predicted proteins | sample 131447metaG_FD_185979 | JGI IMG/M metagenome (GOLD analysis project Ga0256829, IMG submission 185979) | Hydrothermal vent microbial communities from Lau Basin, Pacific Ocean - 131-447 | ecosystem: Environmental > Aquatic > Marine > Hydrothermal vents | place: Pacific Ocean: Lau Basin... | reverse complement strand
CCTAGCGCAACCCGCCAATCCTACCTCAGAGTTTATTCCCGCTTCCCTTCGTCAAGCTTCCGCTCAACCCCGTTCCGCGTCCCAACGTCCGCCTCAGCAGCGCCGGTGAAGGGGCTTTTACGGTTAGCCCCAAAGAGTCGCAAGGGGTTTTTTACAGAAAAATGAATTTTTCTTCGCAGCGCCTTATTTCCCTGCAAATCGCCCTGTTTTCCAACAATTCGGGCCTGCGCCCTTGACCTTACAGTGACTGGAATCCCTATCTGACCCTCAAAGCAAAAGAGGAATCGCCATGGCAGAGCCAAGCAACATGAGAATCGAGGTGAAGGGGCTGAGCTGTGCAGGCTGTGCCGGGAGAGCCGAGCGGGCGCTTGGCGCAGTGGCCGGGGTTAACCAGGCCTCGGTCAATTTTGCCAATGGCACAGCACAGATGAGCCTGAACGGCGCAGAGGCCAGCGAAATCGTGGCTGCGCTGCGGGCGGCCAACTACCCGGCCCGCGAGGATACAGTGACACTTGCCGTGAGCGGCATGACCTGTGCCTCTTGCGTGGACCGCGCCGAGCGCGCGCTGATGGCCCTGCCCGCCGTGCTCGAGGCGCAGGTCAATCTTGCCACGGAAACGGCCCGCGTGCGCTATCTGCCCGGCAGCACGGATGCGCGCGCTCTGGCGCGTGCCCTGACCGAGGCGGGTTATCCGGCACGACTGCACACCCCCGGCGGCGAGGACCCCACAGCCCGTCGCGCGGAAGAGATCGGCCATGCACGCCGACAGGTCTGGATCGCCGGTCTTTTGACACTTCCGGTCTTTGTGCTGGAGATGGGGGGGCACATGATCCCGGCTCTGCACGATCTGATCATGACGACGCTTGGCATGGGTCTGTCCTGGTCGGTGCAGTTCGGACTGACCACGCTGGTTCTGCTCTGGCCGGGGCGCCAATTCTACCGTCTGGGTGTTCCCGCGCTGCTCAAGGGCGCACCGGACATGAACAGCCTCGTGGCCTTGGGCGCAAGTGCGGCCTGGGCTTATTCCACGGTGGCGCTCTTGGCCCCTACGCTTTTGCCCGAAGGCACGCGCGCGGTCTATTTCGAGGCGGCAGCAGTCATTGTCACCCTTATCCTCACGGGCCGCTGGCTCGAGGCGCGGGCCAAGGGCCGTACGGGGGCCGCGATCCAGCGGCTGATCGGGTTACAGCCCAAGACGGCAAGGGTCGAGCGCAAGGGCAAGGTCAGCGATCTGCCTATAGATGAAGTCGCCCTTGGCGATCTGATTCATCTGCGCCCCGGCGAACGGGTAGCGATTGATGGCGAGGTGACAGAGGGTCACTCGCATATCGACGAATCCATGATCACCGGCGAGGCGCTGCCCGTGGCCAAGGGACCCGGTGACAGCGTCGTCGGCGGCACGGTCAATGGCGCGGGCGCGCTCAGTTTTCGCGCGACGGCCGTCGGGCAGGACACGGTACTGGCGCGAATCGTGGCGATGGTCGAGACGGCGCAGGGCGCCAAACTGCCGGTGCAGGCGCTGGCGGATCGGGTGGTGCGAATATTTGTGCCGGTGGTGATCGCGATTGCGCTTGTTACGGTGGCGGTCTGGCTGCTGCTGGGTCCGGCCCCGGTTCTGACGCATGCGCTGGTCGCGGGGGTGTCTGTTCTGATCATCGCCTGCCCCTGCGCGATGGGATTGGCGACGCCGACGTCGATCATGGTGGGCACCGGACGCGCGGCGGAACTGGGCGTGCTCTTTCGCAAGGGCGAGGCCTTGCAGCGGCTCGATGAGGTGCGCGCCATTGCCTTTGACAAGACCGGCACGCTGACGCGCGGCAAACCCGAGGTGACGCGGATTGCCGTGGTGGCGGGGCAGGATGCGGACAGCGTGCTGCGGCTTGCCGCGGCGGCACAGGCGCGATCGGAACACCCCATCGCCCGCGCGGTCGAGGCTGAAGCGGCGCGGCGGGGTCTTGAGGTGCCGGGGGCAAACGCCGTGCGGGCCATCGCCGGGCACGGGCTGAGCGCCGAGGTCGAAGGTCATCGCATTCTGATCGGCGCGGCGCGTCTGATGACGCGCGAGGGCATCGAGACCGACGCTCTGGCCACAGAGACCAATAGCTTTGCCGAAGCCGGACAGACCGCTATCCACATCGCAATCGACGGGCGCCTCGTGGCGGTGCTGGGCATCGCCGATCAGGTCAAGCAAACCAGTGCGGCGGTTATCGCCGCCTTGCATACCAAGGGGATCAAGACAGCGATGATTACCGGCGACAGCACGGCCACTGCGCATGCCATCGCCCGCCAGCTGGGCATTGACCATGTCGAAGCCGAGGTTCTGCCCGAAGGCAAGGTGGCGGCGGTGCGCGCGCTGCAAGAGCGCTTTGGCACGCTGGTCTTTGTCGGGGACGGGATCAACGACGCGCCAGCATTGGCGCAGGCCGATGTGGGCATCGCCGTGGGAACGGGCACGGATGTGGCCATCGAAGCGGCAGACGTGGTGCTGATGTCGGGCGACCTGACCGGCGTGGTCGAGGCGCAGGCGCTTTCGCATCGCACACTACGCAATATCCGGCAGAACCTCTTCTGGGCCTTTGCCTATAACGCCGCGCTCATTCCGGTGGCGGCGGGGGTTCTTTATCCGGTGAGCGGCCTCCTCTTGTCGCCAATGCTGGCTGCAGGTGCGATGGCGCTTTCTTCGGTCTTCGTTCTCTCCAATGCGCTCCGCCTCAGACGGATGCGCCCGGTGATGGGAGGCGCGGCATGAATATCTCGGACGTGGCCCGCGAGACCGGCCTGCCCCCAAAGACGATCCGGTATTATGAGGACATCGGTCTTATCCGGCCCCTGCGCGACACCAATGGCTACCGCGTCTTTCGCCAGAGCGACAGTCACAAGCTGGCCTTTCTGGGCCGCGCCCGCGCGCTCGGGTTTTCCATCGAAGATTGCCGCAAGCTGATGGCGCTCTACGAGGATCAGGACCGCGCCAGCAGCGATGTCAAGAAACTGGCCCAAGAGCACCTGGCTCAGATCGAGGAAAAAATCGCCCAGTTGCAGTCGATGCAAGCCACGCTGCAGCATCTGGTACGCGAATGCGCCGGGGATGCGCGGCCCGATTGCCCCATCCTGCGCGATCTGGCCGAGGGTTGAGCAGGCGGGGGGCGCTGCCCCCGACCCCCCCGAGGTATTTCAGGCCAGATGAAAGCCGATTGGTTTCTTTATGGCCCAAATACTCAAATTCGATCATTCGCCATAGGCAAGCCCTTCACGGCGGGGATCGGCTCCGCCTGAAAGCTCCGTGCCAATAGCAATGACATGCAGGCCAGAGGTCAGCGCCGTCTGGCGTGTTTCAAATCCCATGTCGGAGAGAGGTGCCACCAGAGCCGCGGCGGCGGGTTCGATGTCATAGGGACCAAACCGGTTGACCAGGTGCGGCAAGCTCACCGCCTCTTGCGCATCAAGGCCCCAATCCACCCAGGCGATGATGGTCTTGGCGACATAGCCGATGATGCTGCTTCCCCCCGGGCTGCCCAGCACAAGCACCGGAGCACCGTCGCGGCGCAGAATCGTGGGCGCCATGGAAGAGCGCGGGCGCTTGCCGGGGGCCAGAGCATTCGCGATGGGCCGACCGTTGTCGTGGGTGGCAAAGGAGAAGTCGGTCAGCTCGTTGTTGAGCAGGAACCCCCGCACCATCAGGCGCGATCCGAACCCGTTTTCAATCGTCGTCGTCATCGACAGGGCGTTGCCGTAGCTGTCGACAATCGAGATATGCGAGGTCGAGGGCAGTTCCAACGATCGATCATCCCCCCAGAGATGGGCGTGATCGAACTCGGGTTGCCCGGGTGCCACCTCTGGCAAGGCATCGTCGCCGCGCAAAAGCTCTGAACGGGTCTTGAGGTAGTCGGGTGCCAATAAGCCCTTGATCGGCACCGGCACGAAATCGTTATCGGCCAGATAGCGGCCACGGTCAGCAAAGGCGAGACGGCTGGCATCCCCGATGAGGCGCCAAGCCTCGGGGCTGTTCGGCCCAAGGGTCGATAGGTCGAAAGGTTCGAGAAGCCCCAGGATTTGCCCCACCGTGCTAGCCCCGGACGACGGCGGCCCCATGCCGCACACCTCGTAGCCGCGATAGGGCGTGCAGAGCGCGGGCCGTTCCTTGACCCGGAAAATGGCAAGGTCGAGGGGGCTCAGGACGCCCGGATTGCCCCCCGACCGCTGCACCCGCTCGGCAATATCAAGCGCGATCTCGCCCGAATAAAAGGCGGATACCCCCTCAGAGGCGAGGCGGCGCAGTGTGTCGGCATAGTCCGGGTTGCGCAGCGTCTGACCCGCGGCGAGCGGTGTGCCGCCGGGCAGAAAATAGTCGCGCGTATCCTTGAATATCCTGAGGCGTTCGGCATCCTCGGCAATCAACCCGGCCAGACGCGGACTGACGGGAAAACCGCCCTCAGCCAAGGCGATGGCCTCGGAAAACAGCCCCGCCCAATCGGCCCGCCCCCATCGGGCATGCGCCTCGGCCAAAAGCGCCGGGGTGCCGGGCGTGCCGACCGAGCGCCCGCCCACCACCGCATCGAAGAAGCCAAGCGGCTGACCCTCCGCATCCTGAAAGAGTCTGGGGCTTGCCGACAGGGGCGCTGTCTCGCGCCCGTCAAGCGTGGTGATCTTGCCGCTTGCGCCGTCATGCCAGACAAGAAAACCTCCGCCCCCAAGCCCCGAGCTTTGCGGCTCCACCAGCCCGAGCACGAGCTGTGTGGCGATCATCGCATCCGCCGCTGTGCCGCCCTCGCGCAGCACCCGCGCGCCCGCCTCGACGGCCAGCGGATGAGCGGCGGCGATCATCCAGGTTTGCGACGCAACCGGCTGGCCCGCGTCCTTGGCCGCCTGTGCGGCAGCAAGGCGCGCGGGCACCTGCAATACACCGGCCCCTGCCCCCTCGGGTGCGACGGTATCGGCAGCCTGTTGCGCCCAAGCCGCTCCGCTTGTGACCATGGCAAGGATGAAAACCAGCGCGCGCATGTGGCAGCCTCCCTAGAGCGGATCAGTGCGCCAGAGCGTCACCTTGAGCCCACCATGCGCCACCGGCGGTCCCGGTGGCAAGAACGGCAGGCCGGTGGCCTTGGCCAACCCCGCGTCACTGGTGACAATGCCCACGCGCCAGCCGGTCATTTCGCGGCGCAGCACCTCGCCCATGCTGGCATAGAGGCCGAAGAGCAGCTTGCGATTGCCGATCCGTGCGCCATAGGGAGGATTGATCATCACCAGCCCCGGCGGTCCTTCGGGGCGGGTGAGCGCCGAAAGCGGTTGGCAGGCAAAGCGCGTGATCGCCGCAACGCCGGCCCGCTCCGCATTCTCGCCCGCCATGCGAACAGCGCCCGCGTCGCGGTCGAACCCCAGGAATCGGAGAGGCGTGTCGCGTGGCGCCCCTGCCTCTCTGAGCGCGGCCCAAGCGGCAGGATCAAACGCCGCCATATCTTCGAACGCAAAGCGGCGCGCGCGGCCCGGCATCAGCCCTGCAGCAATCTCTGCGGCCTCGATCGGAAAGGTGCCGGAGCCGCACATCGGGTCAAGCACCGGCTCGCGCCCGTCATAACCGCATTGCCGCAGGAAAAGCGCTGCCAAGGTCTCGCGCAGGGGGGCCTTGTTCACGGCCTCTTTATACCCGCGTCGATGCAACGGCTCGCCTGATGTATCAAGACTGAAGGTGACCAGATCATCCTCGATCCGCGCCATCAGGCGCAGGGGCGCATCCTCTGAGACGGACACGCCCAAGGATTCGGTCAACGCCTTGACGATCCGCTCTGTCGCCGCCCCCGCATGATAGATCTTGGACTTGCGACAGGTGACCTCGACGCGCAGCGGCACATCCGGGCGCAGATGTGCGGCCCAGTCGAACTTACGCGCTCGCTTGTCCAACTGGGCAAGGTGCATCGCACGGAACGACCCGATCCGCGCCAGCACCCGACCTGCCCCGCGCAATACCAGATTGGCACGCCAGACATCAGGCCAAAGCCCTCTGAAGCTGACCCCGCCGGGCAGGATCGTGACAGGAACAAAACCGTTCTGCGCCGCCTCTTCCGCGAGGGCGGTTTCGTGCCCCGGTACGGCAGCGAGGAAGATTTCAAAAGGCTCTGGCTGTGTCATCGCGCCGTCATAGGCCAGACCGGCCCCAAAGGCGAGCCGTCACAGCATCGAGGGGACGACCTGATCCGGCGGGCGGTGGCCGTCGTCAAAGGTCTTGATGTTGATGATCACCTTTTCGCCCATCTCGATCCGCCCTTCGACGGTAGCCGAACCCATATGCGGCAAGAGCACGACATTCTTCAACTCGCGCAGGCGCGGATTGATGTCAGCCCCATGCTCGTAAACATCGAGGCCTGCGCCCGCAATCTCTCCGGCACGCAACATCCGCGTGAGGGCGTTTTCGTCGATGACCTCGCCGCGCGAGGTGTTGACGATCACCGCCTCGGGCTTCATCAGCTTGAGCCGCCGTGCGTTCATCAGATGGAAGGTCGAGGGCGTATGCGGGCAATTGATGCTGATCACATCCATGCGCGCCACCATCTGATCGAGGCTCTCCCAATAGGTTGCCTGAAGGCTCTCTTCGATCTCGGGGCGCAGGCGGCGGCGATTGTGGTAATGCACCTGCATGCCAAAGGCCGCCGCGCGCCGTGCCACCGCCTGACCAATCCGACCCATGCCGAGAATTCCCAGCCTGCGCCCGGCGATCCGCCCCCCCAGAAGGGCAGTGGGCGACCATCCGCCCCAATTGCCGGTCTGCATCACTGCAAGCCCTTCAGGCAGCCGCCGCGTAACGCTGAGGATCAGAGCCATGGTCATGTCAGCGGTGTCATCCGCCGAAACGCCCGGCGTGTTCGACACGAGGATACCGTGCTGACGCGCGGTGCCCACGTCGATATGGTCCACCCCGGCACCGTAATTGGCGATCAGCTTGAGTCGATCCCCGGCCTGGGCGATCAGGCTGGCGTCGATCCGGTCGGACAGGGTCGGCACCAGAACATCCGTCTGCTTGACCGCGCGGGCCAGTTCCTCGCGCGTCATGGGCGCGTCTGTCTCTCGCAGGCGAACGTCGAACAGTTCGCGCATCCGCGTCTCGACCGGCTCGGGCAGGCGTCGCGTAACGACAACACTCAGGCGTGCAGATGGCATGAAGCCCTCCTTGAAACTTTCCTTTCAGGCGCGTTGCTGCCAGAGTGGCGCAGGAAAGAGCGGGGCACAAGAACCCCCTTGCAGTTTGCGGGCAGAATTCGAATGACGGCGATGAAATCCGGGCTTGCCGCCCTTGCCATGGTGATGGGACTGGGACCTCTGGGGGCCTTGGCCCAAGAGCGCGGGCCGGTCACGAACCTGCCGCTGCCGCGTTTTGTGTCGATGAAGGCCTCTGAGGGTAATGTGCGCCGCGGCCCCAGCCTTACGCATCGCATCGACTGGATCTTCAAGCGACGCGACATGCCGCTCGAGATCACGGCAGAGCATGGCCATTGGCGCCGGGTGCGCGACCGGGACGGTGCGGGCGGCTGGGTGCATTACACGCTCCTGTCGGGCGTGCGCACCGCAAGCGTTGAGGTCGAGATGCTGGACCTGCTGGCCAAGCCCGAAGCGAATGCCATGGTGGTGGCCCGTCTGGAGCAGGGCGTGATCGCGCGACTCGAGGAATGTCAGCCCGACTGGTGCGCTGTTTCCGCCGGCGGGTATGACGGTTGGGCCCCGAAATCGGCGCTCTGGGGGGTCATGGAGGACGAGACATTCGAGTAGGCCATCGCCTGCTCGAGCAATTTCGACCACATTATCAATCTATTATCGGTGTTGCTTGGGGAAGTTGCGTTTTTTTTGCCGAGCACCCTTGAACCACGGCAAGCTCCAGAGTAATTAGCGCGTCACGTTGGGGTGTGGCCAAGTGGTAAGGCATCGGTTTTTGGTACCGTGTACCGTAGGTTCGAATCCTACCACCCCAGCCAATCTTTCTAAACTGTTGATTAAATAAGTCGCGTGGGCTGTGTGCGGCGCGCAAGTGCCCCTCTTCATGCCCCCGCCGGCGGGTGGCTCGGGTGCTGCGGCGTGGGATCATCTCGCGCGGCGGCCTCAGGCTGAAGTGGCCTGAGCAGGTGCGAAGTGCGTCAGCCTGCCGCATTTTTTCCCGGCGCATCGCTCTAAGTATCCGAAAATGGAACTGGCAGAGAAGGAAAGCCCAAAATGTTCAAAGGCCTAGGCATTTCAATTGGTATCATTTGCGCCGGAATGGTGGCACTTCCCGCGCTTATCCTGGCTGCGCTTTGATGTTGCGTGAGGCCGCAAGAACGGCCTCAGTCGTCTTGGCATAACAGGGCCCTCGGATCGCAAGGATAAAGCTTGGAAGCGCCGCGATGGTGGTGCGTAGTTATCAGCGTTTGCTTTGACGGTTCAGGTTCGCACAGCCGGGTCTGAGAACGCTCTGACAGTGGCCTCGCCGTGACCTTGAGGTTATCCAAGACAGCGGTAAGGGCACCGAGCATCTGCTGCACTCCGACTATGCTAGATAGATCAGATCATCCGCGTCGGCGCCGCATGGATGCGCCGACGCGGTCTTGCCTCAAGCGTTGGGATTGGCGAGCGTGCCAATCGTCACGTCGAGGGTCTTTTCCGCCCCCTTGTGCAGCACCGTGACCGGCACGACAGCCTCGGGTGTCGTTGCAGCCACAGCGCGGGTCAGATCGCGCAACTCGGAAATTTCGCTCCCGTTGAAGCTGAGGATGATATCGCCTTGCTTGAGTCCGGCTTTGGCGGCGGGGCTGTCCGGCGTCACATTCTCGATCACCGCGCCTTTCGGGGTTTCGTATCCCAGCACTTGGGCGATATCCTCGGGCATCGGCTTGATCTGCACGCCAAGCCAGCCACGGGTGATCGTGCCGTCATCCGACAGATCCGCCACGATATGCTGCACAAGGTCCGACGGCACCGCAAAGCCGATGCCGACCGATCCACCATCGGGCGAGAAGATGGCGGTGTTCATGCCGATCACCTCACCTGCGTTGTTGAAGAGCGGCCCGCCGGAATTGCCCCGGTTGATGGCGGCATCCGTCTGGATGTAGTCGTCATAGGGGCCGGAATTGATGTTGCGCGACAGGGCCGAGACAATGCCGGATGTCACCGTGCCGCCCAAACCGTAGGGATTGCCGACCGCGACCACCTCATCCCCGGCCCGCATCGCATCCGAATCGCCAAAGCGCACAAAGGGCAGGGATTCATCCGTATCGAGTTGAAGAACGGCCACATCGGTCAGCGGGTCGCTGCCGACCACGGCCGCGTCAAATGCGCGCCCATCCGCGAGCTTGACGGTCACACGCTCGGCACCTTCGACGACGTGGTTATTGGTGACGATCTTGCCGTCTTCGGAAATGATAAAGCCCGATCCAAGGCCCTGTCGGGCTGGCATTTCACCTGTGGGCGGCATCATGCGCTCGAACTGCCGGCGCAGACCCTCGGGCAGACTTTCTGGCAACTGGCCGGACAGGTCGGTCGGCTGCGCCTTGGCGGTGACTTCGATATAGACCACGGCAGGCGAGACGGCGGCGACAAGATCACCATATCCGCCCGCAGGAACCGCCAGCACCGGGCTGGCGGCACCCAGTGAAAGGCCTGTTGCGCCCAGGACGGCGACAAGGGCTGCGGACCCTGCAAGCCGACGGGAAAGAGGTGTGGAGGACATCATTGAAAGCTCCGTTGTGTTGCGTCCGATGCTGCCCATATGCTGCACAGGTCTCACAGCGGGATGTGCCCGACTATACAAATAATTTAGGAAGGGCGGGCGCGGCCAAAAGCGGATGCAATGCAGGTCGAACAAGGATAGCTGTTTGCAGGCGACGCATATCGAGAGGATGACATGAAACTGCTCGTGGTCGAAGACGATGCAACGACAGGGGCCTATATCGCGCGAGGTCTGCGCGAAGAGGGGCATGCTGTCGATCTGGTCAGCAACGGGCGGGACGCGTTGATCCAAGCAACAAGCGGCTCCTATGACGTTCTGATCATCGACCGGATGTTGCCGGAAATCGACGGGCTGACACTGGTCAAGACCCTGCGCGGGGCGGGCAATCACACGCCGGTTCTCTTCCTGACCTCGCTTGGGAGTGTCGAAGAGCGGGTCAGCGGGCTGAACGCGGGGGCGGATGACTATCTGGTCAAGCCCTTTGCCTTTGGCGAGTTGTCGGCACGGGTTGCGGCCCTGGCGCGGCGTCCACATGCGCTGGAGCAAGAGACCGTGTTGCGCGCCGGGCCTCTGGAGATGGACCTGATCGCCCGCAAGGTGACGCGGGAGGGTCAGGAGATCGACCTTCTGCCGCGTGAATTCGCCATTCTTGAGCACCTGATGCGCCGCAAGGGGCGCGTGCAAACACGTACGATGCTGCTCGAGGCGATCTGGGACATCTCGTTCGATCCGATGACCAACGTGGTTGAAACCCATATCAGCCGCTTGCGCTCCAAGGTGGACAAGCCATTCGCGACGGAGCTTATCAAGACCGTGCGCGGTGCAGGTTATCGGATTGACGGATGATCCTGACCCGCGTCTCACTTCTCCGCTCAATGCCGATCCGGCTGGCGGCTGGCCTCGTGTTCTTGTTCTCGCTCGTATCGCTGCTGGGGCTCCTTGCGAGCTATTTTTACACGCAAGCCTCCTTTGAAGAGACGCTTCGCGCCGACCTTACGCAGGATATGGCCGGATTTCACGCGGCCCCTTCTGCCGCCGCGCTCGCCTCTTTGGTCGAGGCGGAGGCGCGCAACACGGATCCCGAACGAGTCGTGCTGAGTTATTTCGCGCCGAACGGGCGGCACTATGGCAACGCGCTGGTGGCGCGCGATGCGGATGGCTATCGGATTCTGTCCTACCTTCCGGGAAACCCGGAAATCGAGGGGCGGTTTCTGGCGCTGACCACCTCGTTGCGTGGCGGTCAACTCACTGTGGCACGCAGCCTCGCGCATATCGACGCGCTGCGAGAGACCTTTCTAAACATACTGGCTATCTCGCTGCTGCCGACAGTTCTTGTAGCGCTGTCGGGCGGATTATTCCTGGCGCGGCGCGGCGCGCGGCATGTGGCAGTGATCAGCGGAACGCTGGATCAATTGACCTCAGGCAACCTGCAAGCGCGGGTAGGGGATGTCAAAGGCTGGTCCGACGACCTGGCCCGCATCGCCACTAAGGTCGATCAGATGGCCCGCTCGCAAGAGGATGCGGTCGAGAGCTTGCGGCAGGTGTCCTCGGATATTGCCCATGACCTCAAGACTCCGATTCAACGCGCTGCCGTCCATCTGGATGAATTGAGTCAGAGCCCGGATCTGACCGGAAATGCGCGGGAGATGCTGGAAAAGGCACAGGCGGAACTCGACCGGATCGTGTCGATCTTTCACGCGCTGTTGCAACTGGCACAGATCGAAAGCGGCTCACCACGGGCGCGGTTTGCGCCAGTGGACCTGTCCGAGCTATGCCGGACCTTCTGTGAAGTCTACGAACCCGCCGCCACTGAGAATGGACAAACTCTGATCTGCGCCCTCCCCGATGTCCCGGTGCGTCCGGTGATAGGGGATCGCACGCTGTTGGGGCAGGTTCTTGCCAATCTCATAGAGAATGCCATGCGTCACACCCCGCAAGGCACCCGGATCACCGTCGCTCTGTCTCAGTCAGAGGCCCATGTATATCTGGCAGTCACGGATAACGGCCCCGGCATTCCCGAAGCAGAGCGGGATCTGGTGCTGCGCCGACTCTACCGGCTGGATCGTAGCCGCATGACCCCCGGGAATGGATTGGGGCTGAGCCTTGTTGCGGGGATTGCGCAGGTGCATGACGCGACGCTGTCCCTCGACGATGCGGGGCCCGGTCTGCGGGTCAGGCTCGGCTTTCCCTAATACCACGGCATGCACGTGACCATAGCCTAGGGCACGCCCGGCCCCGGATCAGGCGCGCGGTTCGCCCTGAGCCGGTCATCATGTCGACCTCGGCCACGACGGGGGACAAGAGATCGCGCCGCGAAATGGCGCGATCAAGGCGCGCCTACGCTCATATCGTCCGTCCGCCATCGACCTCCAGCACAACGCCAGTGATGAAATCGGCCTCATCCGAGGCCAGATAAAGCGCCGCATTGGCGATGTCGCGCGCCTCTGACAGCCGGCCCATCGGAATCGTCGAGATGAACCGCGCGCGGTTCTCGGGCGTGTCGGGCATGCCCATGAACTGCTCCAACAGGCCCGTTGCGCCCATCACCGGCGCGATACAGCAAACGCGGATCTTGTCAGGGGCAAGTTCCACGGCCAAAGAGCGCGTCATCAGGTTCACCGCCCCCTTGGACGAGTTATACCAGGTCAGGCCGGGGCGCGGGCGGATGCCTGCGGTCGAGCCGATGTTGATCATCACCCCGCCCCCGGCAGCGCGCCAAAGCGGCACACAGGTCTTGGTCATGTGAAAGATCGACAACACGTTGATGTCGTAGATCTTGCGAAAGGTGGCCTCGTCCGTTTCCATCAGGGGGCTGTTGGGATTGCTCCAACCGGCATTGTTGACCACGATGTCGAGCCCGCCAAAAGCCGCGACCGTGGCATCAACGGCGGCCTGAACCTGATCGCCCTTGGACACATCGCAGGTCACGGCGACGGCGTTCTCGCCAAGCGCCTCTGCCACGGCGCGCGCGCCGGCCTCGTTCAAATCGACCACCGCCACCTTGGCACCTTCGCGGATATAGGTTTCGGCAATTCCTTTGCCAAAGCCCGAGGCTGCCCCAGTCACGAGTGTTCGTTTTCCCTGTAGTCTCATCTTGTGATCCTTTGGTCTTGTCAGTGCCGCCCGCAGCGCGGCCTAGCCGTGATGGTTGATTATCGTCTTGATTCGCGAGAATTCGAGCAGCGCGGCAAAGCCCTTTTCGCGGCCATGGCCCGACTTGCGGATGCCTCCAAAAGGCAATTCGACGCCACCGCCCGCGCCGTAGCCATTTACGAACACCTGACCGCAGCGCATCGCCTTGGCCACACGCTGTTGGCGTCCGCCATCGCGGGTCCAGACGGCGGCAACGAGGCCATAGTCGGTGGCATTGGCAATCGAAATCGCCTCTGCTTCATCCTCGAACGGGATCAGGCAGAGCACCGGGCCGAACACCTCTTCCTGTGCAATCCGCGCCATGGGATCGCAGGGGCCAAACACGGCCGGAGCCACGTAATAGCCGCCTTTTGGCGCATCGGGACGGATGCTGCCACGGGCCATCAGCGGCGCATCGGCCTCGGCGATATAGGTCTCGACCCGCTTTTTCTGCTTGGCGGAGATGAGCGGCCCAAGCACCGCATCCTCGCCGGAATCCGAGGCGGCGATGGCGCTGAACTGGGCCGTCAATTCGGCCACGGCGCGGTCGTAGATACCACGCTGCAAGAGAACGCGGGTACCCGCCGAGCAGGTCTGGCCGGCATTCTGGATCACCGCATTGACAAGCACCGGCATCGCCGCCTCAAGATCAGCGTCGTCGAACACGATCTGCGGTGACTTGCCCCCCAGTTCCAGCGTGCAGCCGATGAAGTTCCTGGCCGCAGCGGTCTGGACGATCACGCCCACCTCTGGCGACCCGGTAAAGGACATGAAATCAATCCCCCGATGATCCGCCAGCGCCTGACCGGCCACGGCACCGCGCCCGGTGACGATATTGATGGCACCGGGGGGAAAGCCCACCTCGATCGCCAGTTCAGCAATCCGCAACGCGCTCAGGCAGGCGTCTTCAGCGGGTTTCAGAACCGTGGCATTACCCATGGCGAGCGCCGGAGCGACCGAACGGCCAAACATCTGCGCAGGATAGTTCCACGGGATGATATGCCCGGTCACGCCATAGGGCTCGCGGTGCACTTCGACATTATAGCCGTTGAGAAATGGCACGATTTCCCCATGCACCTTGTCCGCGCCGCCACCATAGAATTCGAAATAGCGGGCGGTGACTTTCATATCGGTGCGCGCCTGCGCAATCGGCTTGCCGTTATCGCGCCGCTCGAGCTGTGCCAGCGGTTCGACATTTTCAAGAATACGCTCGGAGAGGCGGATCATCAGGCGGCCCCGCTCTGCGGCGGTTAGTCTGGACCACTCGCCGCCATCAAAGGCCGCACGCGCCGCTGCGACCGCCGCGTCGATATCGGCGGCGTCGCTGTCAGCAATCTGGGCAAAGGGCAAGCCGTCGATGGGCGACAGCACATCCATCACCTTGCCCGAGAGTGCGGGGACCCACGCGTTGCCAATCAGGTTCAGTGGCTTCGGGATGACCGGTGTTGCATCGGGATCAATGTCTTTCATGCCTTGGCTCCTTGGTGTTCAAATTCCCCTCACCATGGTGTCTCGTCGGACCCTGCCGACCGTACACGGCGTATCAAGGCGAAGGGTTGGATTCGCTCATCGCCAGCGTGATCGAGCGATCCCGCACGCGCAAGGTCTGAAAGCTGTTGGCACGGTTCGAAGCTGCGGTAGCAAGGGGGCAAGTCGAGGTGCCCTGCCCCCTGATCCGTTGTTAAAATGTCTTGGCGAGCGTCAGCTTGAAATTTCGCCCCACCGCCGGGCGGGTGGCCAGGTTGGGCATGTATTGCTCGTCGAACAGATTCTCGATGCCGACGCGAAATTCGGTTCCCTCCCAGACACCGCGCTTGGGCGCGATGGTGGCGCGCAGGTTGTGGACCGTATACCCCTCGTCCCTCACGCCATTCACGGTGATGGAGTCGGCGCTGACAACCTCCCAACTCAGGTCATAGGTGTCGTCAAAAACCTTACCCACCGTGGCGCGCAGGCTGTTGGCGGCAAGGTTGCGCCAATCACGGACCCCGCCCAAGGCGTCCACCTCTTCACCATCGGAGATGGTGGCATTGAAATCGAGGTAGAAGCCGTTTTCCATGGCATAGGATGCCTCGAACTCCAGCCCTTGGGTCTGGATTTCATCCAGCAGGGCTTGGGCGGGCGTGGTATCGACAAAGGAATTCACATCCCAAAGTTCACTGTCGAAATACGTGACCTTGAGCGCCAGACTGTCACTGTCGCGCAAGAGACCGCGACGGTCATAGGAAAAGCCAAGCTCGTACGTGCGCGATTTCTCGCTCCGGCCGATGCGGATTGGGAACTCAAGATCGTCGATGATCGGCAAGACCTCGGTATAGGCGGCACTGCCGAACAGGGCAAAGCCGTTGTTGAACGCATAGCGCAGCGACAGGCCGCCCATCAGCGCGTCCTCGGAAAAGCGCCCATCGTTGGGGGCGGTGTTGCCCTCGACCTTGGATGTCTCGTAGCGGAGGGCTGGCGTCACGGTCCAGGAACGGCCGATGTCGATCTCGTCCACCGCAAAAATCGCCCAACGGTTGTCCTCGCCCCCCGGTGCGGCAAAGGCGTTGACGCGCTCGCGGTTGATGTATTCGATCCCCGCCGTCAGATCGTGGCGCAATGCGCCGGTATCGAACAGGGATGTGTTCTTGAGCGTAAGCGTGGTCGTTTCGTAATCATGGTCCGCATCAAGCAGCGCCGAGCAGATGCTGGTCGGAGCCGGTGGGCTGCCGGGGCAAGAGACAGGGGCCTGAAGGATTGATTCATCCACATGCGAATATTGCAGCGTCAGGTCAACCAGGTCGTTGAGCGGGTTGAAGTTGTATTTGAGGATGCTTGTCTGGCTTTCGACCTCGCGGTCGACGTTGCCGAAGAAGGTGAGATTGCCAAAGCTGTCGAACGGCACGTCGAATTGCGAACTTTGGGTGTCCTGATAGCTGGCCTCGATGGAATGGGTCTTATCCTCGCCAAAGCGATACTTGGCCTTGATCAACATCGAGGGATCGTCGATCCGCGCCCTGAGCGGGTTGATGACAGTGCCACTGCCATCCTCGGGAAAACCGAGCCTGCGGCTGACATAGTTGAAGAGCAGGCCGAAATTCTCGGTCGGTTGCCACGCCCCGATGGTCGAAGACGTCACACCATTGCCGTTGGTCTGGAATTCCAGAGTTTGACGCAGGCCAAACCCGGTCTCGCCTTCGGTCACATCCTCGGGGTCAATGGTTTCGAGCCGCACGACGCCGCCCACCACGCCAGACCCGTATTCGAACGACCCTACGGTACCCCGGATCACCTCGACCTCCTTGAAGAGGAACGGATCGGTGAAAAGCTGCGTGCCGATACGGTAAAGCTCCTCGGACCCGCGCGTGGCGCCATCGACCTGAATCAACACCTTTTGATCCGTGCCGAATGTGTCATTCGAGCCAAAGCCCCGGATCGAGATGCCAGACCCCTGCGCGGTGTCGCCGTTGAGCAAGGCCACAGAGGGCACCGTCACCAGCAATTCGGCCACAGACCCGGCCTGACGGTCGCGAATTTCCTCTTCGTCGATCACGGTCGTCGGCGTGGCGGTTTCGGTCTGCACCGCGCGCTTGCTTTCTCCGAGCGTCAGGGTGCCAAGAAAGCCCTCTTGCGGTAAGGTCTCTTGAGCGAGACCGACAGATCCTTGGCCAAGCCCAATGCAGAGGCAGGTGGTTGTAAGTAATATGCAGCGCTTGCGCGATGTCATCACGTGTCCCTTTCGTTTCGTTGACAATGGCTGTCACACCGTTGTGCTTGCGAAAGGCTGGCACGGTTTTTTCTTTTGGTTTCAGTAGTTGCGCGATCTTTTCCGGATCGGCCTTGCGCTCCTTAATCTTTTATGAGTAAAAGAGTCAAGATTGCGATCCGGATTTCAGGGATCGTATTTCAGAGCCACGTCCGCGCCCAAGGTGCGATGCAGCCAGCCCATCCATCCAGACATGAGGCCGGCATGACAAACCCCGCTCCCCTTACCCCCGACGCAATCCGGGCCTTTCAGGCCGAGAACCCCAAGATGCGCAGCCGCGATCAAGCGGACCGCCTTGGAATCAGTGAAGCAGAACTTGTCGCCGCTCACGTCGGGCGCGGCGTGACCGCAATCGCCGCCCATCCCGATCAGGTGATTGGAGCTGCTCAACGGCTGGGTGAGGTGATGGCCCTCACCCGCAACGAGAGCTGCGTGCATGAAAAAGTGGGGCGGTATGACAATTATCACACCGGCCAACACGCGGCGATGGTGCTGACCGAGGAGATCGACCTCAGGATGTTCCCAAGCCATTGGCGGCATGCCTTCATGGTCGAGACCGAGACCGACTCCGGCCCCAAACGCAGCCTGCAAGTGTTTGATGCCGCAGGCGACGCGGTACACAAGATTTTCCTGCGCGATACCTCGTCTTTGACCGCATGGGAGGCGCTGCGCCTCTCGCTGGCCCTGCCGGAACAAGCCCCGACCCTCACGGTCGATCCGCGCCAGCCCCCCGAGGCCGCGAAATCCAATACCGACAAACTCGACGTTCTGCGCGAGGAATGGCGGCGCATGACCGATACGCATCAATTCCTGCGCCTCACGTCCAAGTTACGAATGAACCGGCTGGGGGCCTACCGCATCGCGGGTGCGCCGTTTGTGCGCGCATTGGCGACCGGAGCCGTGAATACGCTGCTGACCAAACTGGCACTGTCGGGCACCGAGGTGATGATCTTTGTCGGCAATCGGGGCTGTATCCAGATCCATTCGGGCCCCATTGTCACGCTCAAACCCATGGGGCCGTGGCAAAACGTGATGGATCCGGGCTTCAACTTGCACCTGCGGCTGGATCACGTGGCCGAGGTCTGGGCAGTGGACAAACCCACCCAACGCGGTGCCGCGATTTCCGTCGAAGCGTTCGACGCCCAAGGCTCGCTGATCTTTCAAATTTTCGGGCTTGGCAAAGAGGGGCGCGACAGCCGCGCCGCCTTTGGCCAGATCGTCGAGGCCTTGCCGGGCCTGCAAAAGGCGGATGCGGAGGCGCTGACATGAGCGGACGCACCCTGACGCGCCGGGTGCTCTTGGCCCAAGTGGCGGTTTTGGCTCTGGCCGGGGCGAGCCTTGCGCAAGAGGCAGACCGCGTGCTCTCCATCGGCGGATCGGTGACAGAGATCGTACATGCCTTGGGACAGGGGCATCGGCTGGTCGCGCGCGACACCACCTCGACCTTTCCGCCCAAAGTGACGGAACTGCCCGACGTAGGCTATGCCCGCGCGCTCAGCCCCGAAGGCGTGCTCTCGGTCGCGCCATCCCTCATCCTGGCCATAGAAGGGGCTGGCCCACCCGAGGCGATCGAGGTCCTCGCGCAATCTGGCGTGACCTTTGTCAGCATCCCCGAGGCGCAAAGCGCAGAGGGCATCCTGACCAAGATCGCCGCCGTCGGCGCGGCACTGGGCGTGCCCGACCGCGCCGAAGCCTTGGCGACAGAGACACGCGCCGCACTCGAGGCCGCCGCAGAACGCAGGGCGCAGCTGCCCGAGACGGCGCGCAAGCGCGTGCTCTTCATCCTCAGCCTGCAAGGCGGGCGCATCCTTGCGTCCGGGCGCGACACGCAAGCCGCCGCAATCATCGCAATGGCGGGAGGCATCAACGCTGTAACGGAGTTTGACGGCTACAAGCAAATGACCGACGAAGCCGTGGCAGAAGCCGCCCCTGACGTGATCCTCATGATGGACCGCACGGGGGATCATGCCATCCTTGACGAACAGCTCTTTGCCCTGCCTTCGATCCGGGTCACGCCCGCGCGTGCGACTGAATCGATTGTGCGGATGAATGGGCTCTATCTCTTGGGCTTTGGGCCGCGCACCGCTAGGGCGGCGCTGGATCTGAACAGGGCACTTTATGGCACCGCGAAGGCCGCGCACGATGACCGTGACCCAAGCTGATGCCCTGCCCCACGACCATCGCCAGGATCGCCGGGCGCGGGCGCGCCGGGCGCATCTTTGGCTGGGTCTCTGTCTGGTTCTGACCTGCGCCATCAGTCTCGAAACGGGGGCTTCGGGCGTATCTCTATGGTCGGTGATGAGCGCCGGGGCGGCGGAGACGCCTGTGCAAGGCATCATTCTTTGGGAGGTGCGCCTCCCCCGCGTGCTTTTGGGGGTGCTGGTGGGCGCGGCGTTGGCGGTTTCGGGCACGGTGATGCAGGGGCTCTTTCGCAATCCGCTGGCCGATCCGGGGATCGTGGGGGTCAGCGCCGGGGCCGGTCTTGGGGCGGTCACGGCAATTGTGTTGGGCAGCCTCTTGCCCATCGCGCTGCACGACAGTCTGGGGCCATTTCTGGTCCCGGTCGCGGCGTTCTTGGGGGGATGGGCCTCGGTGCTTCTGCTTTATGGCGTCGCGACGCGCGGCGGGCGGACGTCGGTGGCAACCATGCTGCTGGCGGGGATTGCACTTGGCGCCTTGTCGGGCGCGGTATCGGGCCTCATGGTCTATGCGGCGGATGATCAGCAATTGCGTGATCTGACATTCTGGGGACTTGGGTCGCTGGCCGGGGCAACATGGGTCAAAGTGGCCACCGCCGCGCCGATCCTGCTTATGGCCATGGCGGGGGCTATGACGCTTGGGCGCGGCCTTAATGGGCTGGCCTTTGGCGAAGCGACGGCGCTTCACCTGGGCATTCCGGTGCAACGGGTCAAGACGCTGGCCATTCTCGCGGTAGCAGCGGCCACTGGCGGTGCGGTCGCAGTCTCGGGCGGGATAGGCTTTATCGGCATCGTGGTGCCACATCTGCTTCGGTTGGCGACCGGGCCAGACCATAGCCCGCTTCTCGTTAACGCGGCGCTGTTGGGCGCAAGCCTGTTGCTCGGCGCGGATATTGTCAGCCGGGTGATCATCGCACCGGCGGAACTGCCTATCGGAATAGTTACCGCCGTAGTCGGTGCGCCCGTCTTTCTTTGGATCTTGCTACGGCAGCGCCCGATGGGGGATTTCTGATGCTCTGCGCGCAAGCGATCACGCTCGCGATTGGGGGCAAGACCATCCTGCGTGATGCGAACCTCTCGGCCCGAGCAGGCGAGATCACGGCCATTGTGGGCCCGAACGGCTCTGGCAAGACATCCCTGTTGAGGGTGTTGACCGGCGAGACCGCCGCTGCGGGCGTGGTACGGCTTGGCCCCCTGGATGTGCATCCGCGCGCGGCCACAACCCTTGCCGCGCGGCGCGGGGTGTTGCCGCAGGCCACGCGGATCGCTTTTCCCTTCACGGTGAGCGAACTGGTGCGGATCGGGCATGGCGCGGGACAATATGCAGCCCGCGCCGATATTCCCGAAAGCGCGCTGGCGCGCGTGGGTTTGGCGCATCTGGCCAACCGCTTCTATCCGGATCTCTCGGGCGGCGAGCAGCAGCGGGTCCAGTTGGCGCGGGTTCTCGCCCAGGTATGGGAGCCTGTTGGACCGGGCGGGGCAAACTGGCTCTTCCTGGACGAGCCCGTCTCGAGCCTGGATATCGGCCAACAGCTGAGCGTGATGCGAATTGCGCGCACCTATGCACAGGCAGGGGGCGGGGTGGTCGCGGTGATGCATGATCTGAACCTGACCGCGATGTTCGCCGATCATGTCGTGATGGTGCAACAGGGCAAGATTGCCGGTGCCGGCACACCGCACGAGGTGCTGACCTCTGACAGACTCTCGGCAGTTTACGGCTGCGCTCTCAGGGTCAGCACGCCGCCGCTTGGACATGTGCCCTATCTGCTGCCCCAAGCCGCGCAAGAGTTCTTGGGATGATGACGGCAGAGAGCGCCAAGCCCTACGCAAAACCCACGTTACGAGCGAGCCGTTATCGCGCTGCAGAACGCAGGCCAAGAACCTGCGCCGGGGCGATCCGTTCGCCATTCTCGAGAATCAGCGCGGTCTCCCCGGCTTCGAACTGTGCTTCGGCGATTTGCCGATAGAAGGTCGCGCTATGGCGCGCGATGGTTTCCTGACCCGCGAGAGAGTGCACCGTGAGCGTGTACTCCGCCGACGCGAGGGGGAAGCCTGCCGAATCGAGGCCGGACCAGACAACCGGACCAGAGCGCGCCGGAATCGCTTGGCGGTTGACGATGATGCCTCGGGCGTCGGTCGCCACGATCTCGGCGGCATCCGCCTGGGAGTCGACAGTGGCAATCAGGGAAACCGGTTGCCCGGAGAAGGCGACAGGACCGGTCGACAGCGCCTCCATCCCGATCCATCCGGACACTTGCGACAAGCCCTGTGCGCCCAGTCGCGCGCCCAGATCGGCAAGCAGATCATTGGTCAGAACCTGTTGTTCGACCGTCGAGAAGGTCGCCAGTTGCACGGCAAAATCCGAGGATTCAATCGGATTGAGTGGGTCCTGATTGCGCAACTGGGTCGTGAGCATCTTGAGAAAGGTCTCGAAATCAGAGCTGAAGCCGGGCGCGGGGCGCGCAATGGCGGCATCCGGCACAGGGGCGGCGGCTGCCGCTGCGCGGCCCAGACCGGTGGCCGGGGGAATCGTCGTCACATCCATCTTGTTTCCTCTAGATCAGAACATTGATGCGCCCGCCCATCATCGCGGGTGCAGGACGCCCCGTGGGCAAGGGCGGAATGGGGCTCAACCCCTGTTCGTCAGGTTGGGCGAAACCTTGTGCTTTCGGTGCGCCTGCCACGTTCTCGCCAGAGTTCTGACCGGCAAAGGAAAATCGCGCCTCTTGATACCCGACATCCAGCAGCCCTCTGGCGAGCGCCTCGACATGCCGCCGCAAAAGATCCAGCGTTTCTGGACGTTCCGCGACGACCGACACGGTCACGACACCCTCATGGCTGCTCACACTCAGGCGCACCCGGCCCAGCTCTTCGGGCGCGAGCCTGAGATCAACAGTCGGTTTTCCTCCATCACCCGCGTGCACCGCTACTGCAATCTGCTGGGCAAGCGCCTGTGCAAGATCGTGCCGGGCCAAGGCGTTGAGAGGCTGATTTGGTCCCACAGGGGGAGCAACGCGCCAGTCGGATAGTTCTGCCCCCGATGGCATGCCCCCCGCATCTCCAAGATCAGTCACGGTTGCGTCGGAAGACAGCGGTGCCAGTGACAAGGCATCCTGCGCGTGGAGACCGGCCAGCCCCGATGACCGCATCACCAAAGCTGACAGCGGCAAGGACCCAATATCCCTCTGCGTCACAAAGGACGGACCTGAACCAAATCTCGTCCCCTGCGGCGTGACGGCGACCCGGTCTGTTTCCGCAGCATTCTCTGGGTCAATGTCGGATTGCCCCGCAAAAGCGGCCAGAGCTGCGCCTTCAAGCCCGGCCCATTTGCGCATGCCGGGCGGCAGGGAAAGGCCGACTTCCGCCCTCGCCAGGGGCTTGAGCTTGGCAAGGTCCGCGCGCGCGGAAATGGGCCATTTGGCGTGCTCTTCCAACTCTGCCCTTGCCGCTGCCCTGGAACCTTGAGGCATGTCCCTGTGCCGCTCTTGCGAGGCCTCTGGCGCAACCCCTTGTGATTGGCTGTCAGAGGGCGCGGAAGCGTATCCGTTCGGCCAAGGTGCCTGTCCTTGCATGTCCAGAGGCTTGTGCCTATCCACCCCCGGTTGCCCGGCCGGCGTCTGCGCGCCATTGGCGATATACGGGGTCTCCTGCCCGGATCCGTGATCCTTGATCGGCTCGGACAGAGAACCATTCCCTATCCCAGGCCACACTTTGTCAGAGGGTAATGGCACGACCTGCCCGTATTGGTCGGGGACGTCCGACAAGGCGGGCACCGATCCGACACTTGGCCCGGACGCGGCGGCGGTTGCAGGCAGACCGGTGTCAGACAACGCCGCCTCTTGCGGCTGTGTCCGAGCGACATCCGCAGGAGATGCAGCAATCCCGGTATCTGACAAATCCTCCTCTTCTCTCTGACGTTCCGCGGCGTCCTCTTCGGCCCTTTGAAAGATACCACCGAATGTTTGTGCGCGCTCAGATGAGAGTGTGCCAGCATCCGACGCGCCCAAAACGGTCTGCGATGACGGTGCGCGCTCAAGCGCGGGATTCACAGGATACGTGGCGGGTATGGCAGACATGAGACCCCTCCGGCATTGCATGACGTTACCGTCGAAGATCGCAGAAACCGGTTACTGCTTCTTTACCGGTTTCGGTTCTTCTTGAGCCGAGTGTGATCAATTTGAGGGATTCTAATGACTGATCCAGTATCTGCCGCCTCCGGTTCCGTGGACCGGCCAGCACATACCCCGAGCCCCACCCGGCTTGTGGCCGAGCGACTGGAGGCAAGTTTTCTCGCCGAAATGCTCAAGTTCGGGGGGCTCGAGCCCAAGAGCGACGGTTTCGGGGCAAGCACGGGCGAATCGCAATTCGCCTCCTTTCACCGAGAGGCTTTGGCGCAGGAGATGGTCAAGGCCGGGGGCATCGGGCTTGCGGATGTCTTTTTTCAATCCATGATGGAGCGCGCCAATGACAACTGACCAGAGCAACCGCTTGATCCAGCAGCTTGATGTCATTCTGGAGGAGGAGCGTAACGCGTTGCTGCGCGGGGATCTCTCGCAGATCACGGCGCTCATGTCGGAAAAGGAACGCCTGATTGACGCGCTGAACGCCAATGCAACGACAGCTGGCGATTTGACAGCGGTTCACGGGAAGCTGAGCCGCAATCAGGCGCTGCTTGACGGGGCGTTGCAGGGGATTCGCACCGTGGCCGCCCGCCTCGCAGCGCATCGGCGCATTCGACGTTCCTTGGACACATATGACCAGAATGGACGCAAACACTCCATTCCCGGCGAGATTGCGCACCATCTCGAAAAACGCGCCTGACAGTTTGGCTAAAATTCTCGGAGTTTCGGCAGAGGGGTTTAGCACTCCGTTAGCATCTTGAAGGCACTCTGCCTCTTGCATCCCGAACGGATGGCGCAGCCGGGATTTCCCGCATCCTGCAATCGTCAGAAAGACAGCCCAGATCGTTCCCCACCCGGGAAACGGACACAGAAATGGCGAAATACGCCAAACCCTAAAGGAACATGATATGTCCAGTATTCTGACCAACAACAGCGCCATGGTGGCACTTCAGACCCTGCAATCCGTGAACTCAAACCTGGCCAAGACCCAGGATATGATCTCGACGGGCAAGGCCGTGGCGACGGCCAAGGACAATTCCGCAATCTTCGCCATTTCCAAAGTGATGGAATCCGATGTCAGCGGCTTCAAGGCCGTGTCTGACGCGCTGTCCTTGGGCGAGTCGACCGTCGCCGTGGCCTCGGCCGGGGCCGAGCAGATCACCAACCTTCTCAATGAGATCAAGGAGAAGGTCGTCGCCGCAACCGGTGAAAACGTCGATCACGCCAAGATCCAGAACGATGTCGACGAGTTGGTGAATCAGGTCACGTCGATCATCGGCGCGTCGCAGTTCAACGGGGCGAACCTGCTCAATGCCGCCGGCAATGCCGGGATCACGGTGCTGTCCTCGCTCGACCGTGATGCGACCGGAACGGTGACAGCCTCGAACATCACGGTGGCCTCTGTCGATTTCGAGACCAACCTTGACCTGAGCAACATCGATGTGTCGACTTCGGCTGCCGCCGACACCTCGCTTGCGGCGATCGAAGTCCATATCCAGACGGCGGTGGACGGCGCAGCCGCACTTGGTGCGTCGGCCAAACGGATTTCGGATCAGAACGAGTTCGTCAGCAAGGTGACGGATGCCATGAAATCCGGCATCGGCGCGCTGGTCGATGCCGATCTGGAGGAGGCCTCGGCGCGGTTGCAGGCGTTGCAGGTGCAACAGCAGTTGGCAACCCAGTCGCTGTCCATCGCCAATCAGGCCCCGCAGGCCATCCTGTCGCTGTTCAGGAACTAAAACACTCAGGGGCGCCTTTCGGGGCGCCCCTGACACGTGACCTGTGACAGACCGAATTTGAAAGGACATGACGTGAATGCGACCCGTCTTGCGCAGAGCGCCTATCGCGACCAGGCCCGGTCCGTGCGGACCGACCGTGGGTTGGAATATGATGCCTTTGCCCGCGTGACCCAACGCCTTGTGGTAGCCGCGGGACAGGACCCGCGAGACATACCAAATCTTGCGGCAGCCTTGCATGACAACCGGCGGCTCTGGACCATCCTCGCCACCGACGTGGCAGACGCTCAGAATCCGCTGCCGGCGCCGCTGCGGGCCCAGATTGTCTCTCTCGCGCAGTTTTGTCATCGGCACAGCAGTGCGGTGTTGACCACCAAGGCATCGCTACAGCCCCTGATCGACATCAACACCGCCATCATGCGTGGGCTGAGCGACCGGAGGGCCAGCCAATGAGCGGCCTTGTCCTGAAACTCAATCCGAAAGAGCGGGTGCTCATCAACGGTGCCGTGATCGAGAATGGTGATCGTCGTTCGCGGCTGTCCATCATGACGCCGAATGCGCATATTCTGCGCCTTCGGGATGCGATTCATCCCGAAGGCGCAACGACTCCCGTGCGCCGGGCCTGTTTTGCCACACAACTTCTGCTCTCGGGGGATGGCGACCCTCAGGACGCGCGTCGTCAGGCCCTGCGCCGCATCGAGGAGTTGAGCCAGGTCTTGCGCGATCCCGACAGCCGAACCCAGCTGACCCTTGCCACGCGCGCGCTTCTGGACGGAGAAAATTACAAATGTCTCAAGGCCCTGCATATCCTGCTGCCGCGTGAAGAGCGTCTGTTGGCGCATCGCGCATCATGAACTTTAGCCCGGTCCTGACCATTGGAGGATTGCCGGGCTGGGCGCTCTTGTCGCGCACGTTTGAGCGGCAGACGGATCTGTTCAACAAATCCCCGCAGATCGTGCGCGATACCGAGTATTTCGAACAGAACATCGGCAAGATCACGACGGCAGAGGGGCTGGTCTCTGACCGCCGGCTGTTACGGGTGGCCTTGGGAGCCTTTGGGCTTCAGGAAGATATCGACAACCGTGCCTTTATCCGCGCCATCCTTGAGGAAGGCACGATTCGGGACGACGCGCTCGCCAATCGTCTTGCGGATGACCGTTACAAGCAACTGTCCGAGGCGTTTGCCTTTGCCGACCGCCCGGTACCGCGCACGCAACTCTCGAGTTTCGGCACCGAAATCACCGAGAAATTCCGCCGTCGGGAATTCGAGGTCGACATCGGGGATCAGGATCAGGCCCTGCGTCTGGCCCTGAACGTCCAGCGCGAGCTGGGCGACATCGCACGCGACGCCGAGTCCGAAGACACGCGCTGGTTCCGAATTTTGGGGAACCCGCCCCTGCGGCGTGTGTTCGAGGTGGCGCTCGGCCTACCGGACAGTTTCGCGCAGGCAGATCTTGACCGGCAGTTGGACGAGATCAAATCGCGCAGCGCACGACAGTTGAACATCAGTGCGCTCTCGGATTTCGGCGATGAGAACCTGCGTGAACAATTGATCCGACGTTTCCTGTTGCGCGATCAGGTGGCCAGCGTGAATGTTCAATCCTCGCAGGCCATCGCACTGACCTTGCTGCAATCGGTTCCGCGCAGGATTTGATACCGGCTGTTCCTTGTGGGGCTTATGCCGCTGCAGCAAGAAATCTCTGATTTTGCCGTTGCAATTGCCTGCGAGTAAAAGCCCTATGGGGCTGAGCAACAGGAGAGATACATGCGCTGCGTCTTTATCAATATCCGCTGCAAACCGGGGCATTCCTATCGCGTGGCCGAGGCCATCGCCTTGCGCGAAATTCATTCGGAGCTTTACTCCACCTCCGGTCCCTTTGACCTGCTGCTCAAGCTCTACATCCCCGAGACCGAGGATGTCGGCAAATATATCAACGATAATCTACTGGACATCGCCGGGATCGAACGGACTGAGACGACCCTGACATTCAAGGCCTTTTAACCCAGGATCTCGAACCGGGTGACATCGACCATGCCCCGGTCCGTGATCTTGAGCGCCGGGATGACGGGCAGCGCGAGAAAGGCCAGTTGCAGGAAGGGTTCCTGCAAGGTGACTCCAAGGGATCGTGCCGCGGTGCGCAGGTCGACAAGACGGTCTTGGACCATCTCGAAGGGCTCGAGGCTCATCAATCCTGCGAGCGGCAAGGGCAGCTCCGCCAGAACCTGCCCGCCTTGCACAACGACAAAGCCCCCCTCAATCTCGCCCAACCGCGTGGCGGCAAGGGCCATATCCGCATAATCCACCCCGACACAGGCGATATTGTGGTGGTCGTGGCAAACGGTCGAGGCAATAGCCCCGGATCTAAGCCCAAAACCGCGAACAAAGCCGGTTGCGATATTGCCGTTCTTGCCGTGCCGCTCGATCACCGCGATTCGAACGAGGTCGCGCGCGACGTCGGGGCGTTTATCTCCGTTCACCGGCTCAATCCGTTCGTGCAGATGCGCGGTCAGTATCTTGCCTTCCAGAATGCCGATCACATCCGTCTCGGCCCGATTGCTGGCATGGCGGAAATCCTGCGAGCGAATCGCCGGCGCACGCACCGAATGTCGCCCGATCGCAGGCACCGTGCCCCGTGCGGCAAAGGCCGCGGCATCGGCGCGCCGCCCGGCGCAGAACACATGCTGCACATCACAGGCCTCAAGCGACCTCACGGCCACGATATCCGCCCGCCGCCCCGGCGCAATCAGCCCACGATCCCGGAGGCCAAACGCCTCTGCCCCCGAGAGCGAGGCCGCGCGATAGGCGGCAACAGGCGATGCCCCTTCTGCAATCAGAACGCGGATCATGTGGTCGAGATGCCCCTCTTCCGCAATATCCAGCGGGTTCCGGTCATCGGTGCAAAGGCACATATAGGGTGCAGTCATGTCCGAGAGCAGAGGGGCGAGGGCATGCAGATCCTTGCTGACCGAGCCTTCGCGGATCAGCACGCGCATGCCACGTTGCAGTTTTTCACGTGCTTCTTCCGCGGTGGTCGCCTCGTGCTCTGTGCGAATGCCTGCCGCGCAATAGGCGTTGAGATCGCGCCCCGAGAGTTGCGGGCAATGCCCGTCGATATGCCCCCCTGCAAAGAGCCGGAGCTTGGCCATCATTCCCGGATCGCGGTGGATCACACCGGGAAAATTCATCACCTCGGCCAGACCGATCGCCGAGGGATGCCCCATCACCGCGCGCAGGTCCTCGGCGTCAATCTGCGCGCCCGAGGTCTCCATATGGCTTGACGGCACGCAGGACGAGAGCTGCACCCGAATGTCCATCAGGGTATGTTCAGAGGCGGCCTGAAAATAGCGGATGCCCTCCAGCCCCAGAACATTGGCGATCTCGTGGGGATCGCATATCGCGGTGGTTACGCCACGCGGCGTGACACAGCGGTCGAACTCAAAGGGCGTGACGAGAGAGCTTTCGATATGCAGATGCGTGTCGATGAAACCCGGCACAAGGATCAACCCCGCAAGGTCGATCACCTCGCGCCCCTCGTATGCCGCGCCAATGCCCACAACAGTATCGCCGCAGATAGCGACATCACCGGAAATCATATCCCCGGTGACAAGGTCGAAGACCCGAGCACCGCTCAGCACGAGATCTGCGGGTTCATCACCGCGGCCCTGTGCAATGCGCTGCTCTAGATCTGCCATGATCTGCCCTCCGACATATTGCAAGTGTCGCGTGGCAGAGGACCGAGCGCAAGCCTAATGGCCGCAACGCGCCGAGCACTGGCTTGCGGTGGGGATGTCCTTACTCGGCGGATGCCGTTGGTTTTGCCAGCTTCATCTCTGGTTTGCAGGACATGCCGTTGTAGCGGCTGATCAGCGCCTCGTTGCGGCGCTGATAGGCGCGCGCCTCATCACCTGCGGCACCCTTCATATCCATGAAGAACCACGGCACGAGCAGAAACGCCCCGGCAGTCCCGGCCACGATGTTCTGCGCGGTCTTGGTTTCCTGCTCTTTGATCAGGCCCTCGATGGCGCGGGTATTGGCCGTGATTTCACCGCGCAACTGCGCGCAGCTCAGGGCACTGTCCCCTGGCTGGACCTCGGCCACCGGATCGGGGGTACGGCCACCGCAGGCGCTCAAGAGCGAAATGGACAGGAGAGCTGGCACGAACAACTGTTTCATTTGATTACCTTTTCACAGAATGTTCGCGTGCTTAGCCTGCCCTCCGGACAAAGAAAAGTGCTGATTATGCATCATGCGCGGCGACGTTTGCGCCGGCCCCCATCGCTGCCGTCGCCATGGGTGTTAAAGCTGGGCGATGGCAGGCTCACGACACTCGCCAATTCCGGGAAAGGGTCGGTTTTGTGCGGGATCGCATTGGCGGCAACGAAATGCTCCTGGAACTTCGGCTCGATGGCGGTTTCGACCTTGGTGATCTCACCCACCACACGCTCGATCTCGCGCCGGGCGGCCACGTTGCATAGCGCGATGCGCGCACCGGTCCCTGCCGCATTGCCCGCCGACGTCACCTTGTCGAGCGGCACATCGGGGATCATGCCCAGGACCATCGCATGCAGCGGCGAGATATGCGCGCCAAAGGCACCGGCCAGAACAACGCGGTCCACCTTGTCCACACCGCGTTCGTCCATCAAGAGGCGCGCCCCAGCATAAAGCGCCGATTTGGCAAGTTGAATGGCGCGAATATCGCCTTGGGTCACGGTGATCACCGGCCCGCCCTTGGCGCTGCCGTCGTGGATGACATAGGAATGGGTGCGCCCATCCTCGATCATGCGCGCCGTGCCCGTGGCCTCGGCCGACCCGATCAGACCGCTTTCGTCCAAAAGCCCCGCCATACGCATTTCGGCCACCGCCTCGATGATGCCGGAACCGCAAATGCCGGTGATGCCACCGTCGCCAACCGCAGCATCAAAACCCTCCTCATCCGACCAAAGCTCGGAGCCGATCACGCGAAACCGGGGCTCCTTGGTCGCGGGGTCGATGCGAATGGCCTCGATGGCACCGGGGGCAGCGCGCTGTCCGCTGGAAATCTGCGCGCCTTCAAAGGCAGGCCCGGTGGGCGACGAACAGGCCAGCACGCGCGTCTTGTCGCCCAAGAGGATTTCGGCATTTGTGCCCACATCGACGATGAGAGCGAGGTCGTCGGATTTGCCGGGCTCTTCGCTGAGCGCCACGGCGGCGGCATCGGCCCCGACATGGCCCGCGATGCACGGCAGCACATAGACCTGCGCACGCGGGTTGATTGCGGTCAGATCGAGTTCGCGGGCGTTCAGGGCCATGCTGCCCGAAGTCGCCAGCGCAAAGGGGGCCTGGCCCAATTCTACCGGGTCGATGCCCAACAAGAGATGGTGCATCACCGGGTTGCAGACAAACACCGTTTCGACGATCAGGTTGGCGTCAATCCCGGCCTCCTTGGCAATCTCTTCGGCCAAGGTATTGATCGCGTCGCGCACGGCGGCAGTCATTTCACGGTCACCACCGGGGTTCATCATCGCATAGCTGACGCGGCTCATCAGGTCTTCACCGAAACGGATCTGCGGGTTCATGATGCCCGAAGATGCCTTGACCTCGCCCGTTTCAAGATCGGTGAGATGGGCCGCGACCGTGGTCGAACCCAGGTCGATAGCCAGACCAAAGAGGCCCCCTTCATGCAATCCGGGCCAAATCTCCAGCACCTGTGCCGGGCTCTCGGCATGGCCACGGTGCAGGGCGACCGTCACCTCGAACTTGCCCTTGCGCAGCACAGGTTGCAATTTGGACAAGAGGCTCAAATCGGCCTCGATGTTCTCAATCTCCCACTGGGCCTTGAGCGCGCGTTTCAGCCTTTCGAAATCGCCGGTCGGTTCGTGCATGTCGGCCTCGTCCACCACGACGAAATAGAGACGTGTGGCCGGGTCCATCTCGATCACGCGGGCAGAGGCGGCCTTGCGCACCACCTGTTTGTGAACCTGACTCTCTGGAGGGACGTCGATCACCACATCGCTCATGATCTGTGCCTGACAGCCCAGACGGCGGCCCGGTTTCAAGCCGCGTTTCTGGTCATAGCGTTCCTCGACCGCGTTCCATTCCGACAGAGCGTCGGGGTGGACGGTGACGCCATGTTTGGAAAATTCACCATAGCCCGGCGTGATCTGGCATTTTGAACAGATGCCGCGCCCGCCGCAGACCGAATCGAGATCGACGCCAAGCTGGCGCGCGGCCGTCAAGACCGGCGTTCCCTTGGGAAAGCGTCCGCGTTTGCCGGAGGGCGTGAAAACGACAAGTGGGTCGGTCGACATATGCGAAATCCTGCTTCTGAGGCGTTGCTTGGGCGGAACATAAGCCATAGGCGCTTGTCCGACAGCCCACAAGCGTCAGAAAATCGTCGGCGGGCGGCATGCTAAGCCCTGGCAGGGCCCGTCAGGTCAGCGACCAGCCAAAGAGCCAGATCGTCAGCGGCACCGGGGCCGTCGCCGCAAAGAGCGTCAGGACCGCCAGAGGCGCGCGAAAAACGCCGGACAGGCCCGAGACAAAGGCAATGCCACCGCCGCCGCCAATGATCGAATTGCCCGGAACATTGATCAGCACCGCAAGGTGCAAGTAGCGATAATGGACAATCCAGTCGAGATAACGCCCCGGCAATTGGGCCGCGATAAACCCGGCACGCTCTTGCGTCGAGAGGGACTGAAACTCTTCCAACAAGCGACAGGCACGCGTCAGATGCAGATCGAGCAAAACCCGATGGAGCCAACGATAGGGGACTTTGCACCCCACCATATAGGCCATCGTCAGCCCAGAGGCCGTGGCCAGCCAGACAAAAGGCGCGATATCGCCCCCGCCTGCGGCCAGAACCATCAACCCGATCTCGATTCCCGGCACAAAGGGGATGGCAATGAGCACGGCATAGACCAGCAGGGCCAGAACCAGGAATCCCGGCATCGTCCAGCCCTGTTCGTTTTTCAGGACATAACTCTCGGCCCAAGTGAACAAGACATGCATCGCAAGCGCCAGGATAACCAGCGCGGCCAAACGCAACAGCGTGCGCAGCACGCCTGTTTTCACAGGCGGCGGCGCGGGTGGCGTGGCGTGGCGGGCGGAGTCATCCATAAGGCGAGTCTATGCCCGGCGCCTTCGCGCGCACAATGGGACTCACGTGCAAATCACGCGCATTTGCATTCTGTGCGATCTTTGGAAAACCCGTTTCTCAGTCGCGTCTGATGTCGGCCCCAAGCCGCGCCATCAATCCCTCGAAAATCGGGAACGACGTGGCGATGGGGCTTGCGTCATCGACCTGCACAGGTGCGTTGCTGGCCATGCCCATCACGAGGAAAGACATGGCAATCCGGTGATCGAGATGGCTGGCGCAGATCTGGCCGCCCGGCACATTGCCATGACCCCGGCCGCGCACGATCCACCAATCCGGCCCATCTTCCACCTCGACACCGCCTGCGCGCAACCCGGCGGCCATGGCCTCGATCCGGTCGCTTTCCTTGACGCGCAATTCCTTGACGCCGCGCATCACGGTTTCGCCAGTGGCAAAGGCCGCCACCACCGAGAGGACGGGATATTCGTCGATCATGCTGGCCGCGCGTTCGGGTGGCACCGCGATCCCCTTGAGGTCCGGCGAAAAGCGGGCACGCAGGTCGGCGACAGGCTCGCCGCCTTCTTCGCGCAGGTTCTCGTAGCTGAGGTCGGCCCCCATCTCGCGCAGCGTGGTAAAGAGGCCCGCGCGTGTCGGGTTAAGCCCGATATTCGGCACCAGAACATCCGAACCGGGGACAATCAGGGCGGCACAGACAGGAAAAGCCGCCGACGAGGGATCGCGCGGCACCACGATGGTCTGGGGCCGCAACTCCGGCTGACCGGTGAGGGTGATGACCCGGCCCTCTTCGGTTTCTTCGGTGGTGATTTCTGCCCCGAACCCGGCCAGCATCCGTTCGGTATGATCGCGCGTCGCCTCGCGTTCGATCACCACGGTATGCCCCGGCGCATTCAGACCCGCCAAGAGCACCGCGCTCTTGACCTGTGCCGAGGGCACGGGCACGACGTAGCGCACTGGAACAGGTTCGGCCGCACCCACGATGGTCATGGGAAGCCGCCCGCCTGCGCGCCCGACCGATTGTGCCCCGAAGAGAGCCAAAGGGTCCGTGACCCGCGCCATCGGGCGCTTGTTCAGACTTGCATCTCCGGTAAAGGTGGCCGTGATCGGCGAGGTGGCCATCGCCCCCATGATCAATCGCACGCCCGTGCCAGAGTTGCCGCAATCAATGACGTGGTCAGGTTCCGCAAAGCCGCCAACACCCACACCATGCACATGCCATGTGCCCGCCGCATCGCGCGTCACCTCAGCACCAAAAGCGCGCATCGCCTTGGCCGTATCAAGCACGTCTTCGCCTTCAAGAAGCCCGGTGATCACCGTTTCACCCACACTCAGCGCGCCCAGGATCAGCGAGCGGTGCGAGATCGACTTGTCTCCCGGCACATCGGCGACGCCGGACAGCGGCCCGGAGCGGTGAGAGGTCATGGGGATAGGGGTGCCGTGGCCGGACATGATGCGCCTCTTCAGTGGTCTGTATCGCCCGCCTGATAGCCCAAGCAGGCGGACCCGTCCATGACCATCGCAGCCTTGGATCAGGGCGCGGTGCCCAATTGGGTCACGATCCGGTGCCCCGGCGCGTAGCAGAGGCGCGCGAGCGTCACGGGGCGCGCGTGATCCCATGTCAGGCGCTCCATGACAAAGAGGGGCGCGCCGGGGTCAGTGAGCAGGATACGGGCTTCGTTCTCCGAGGCTGCTTCTGCAGAAAGGCGGATTTCCCCATGGGTATAGGGCACATGGGCCAAAAGCCACTCATTCGCATTCGTCGCCAAGAAATCCTGTGTGCCAGCGGCAGGGGCAGTGTCGAGATTGATCCAGCGATCCTCGAACACGAAAGGCGCGCCAGAGGCAAGGTGCAGCGCCGTGACATGCAGGGCTGTGCTGGGCGCAGCGGGGCAAAGACGCTGTGCCACATGCGTCGGGGGCATGGCCTGCGCATGGCTCAAGCGGCGGTAGTCATAGGTCTTGCCAAGGGCCACCACCTCTTGCCGGATGACCGGAATATCGACGGTGGCGCGGCTGACCGGATGCAGGGCCACGCGCGTGCCCGCCTTGCGCCGCCGCTCGATCAAGCCGGACTCGGCCAAGGCACGCAGGGCGCGATTGACGGTCGCACGCGCGCAACCGAACTCGCGCGCCAAATCCGCCTCGTTCGGAATATCCGCACCCGGCGGCCACTCCCGTGCATGGATGCGGCGCAGCACTTCGTCCTGAATGGATTGCCAAGTTTTGAACTGCGGTTCGGTCATGCGCCCTACATCGGTTTTGCGGGCAAGCGGTTTGTGCCTGCACATCCAAAGAGCGTTACGCCATGCCCTATGCCCAAGGCAAGAACCGGAGCATGTCTGAGGGGCGTGTCGCGTGATCCTGATCTTGACAGGATTATTATGTATAGACATATTGAGCATAAATGCCTGATGAGGACCGCACCATGCTTTTCCGCAATGCAACATTGGCGACGATGCAGGCCGGGCGGCCCTATGGCCTTGTCCCCGGTGGTGCGCTCCTGATCGACGCAGGGCGGATTGTCTGGGTAGGCCAAGATCATGATTTGCCCTCGGGCTATGACGGACCGGAAGAGAACCTTGACGGGCGTGTCGTAACCCCGGCGCTGATTGATTGTCATACCCATGTGGTGCATGGCGGCAATCGCTCTGCCGAATTCGAGATGCGGCTGCAGGGGGCCAGCTATGAAGAGGTGGCGCGCGCCGGCGGGGGCATCCTCTCGACCGTCAAGGCGACGCGAGAGGCCTCGGAAGAGACGCTGTTGCGCGGCGCATTGCGATTTGTCGATGCGCTGATCGCCGAAGGGGTCTGCACGCTCGAGGTGAAATCGGGCTATGGTCTCGATATCGACACCGAACTCAAAATGCTGCGCGTGGCGCGGTCGATTGCCCGCGTGCGCGACATCCGGATCAAGACCAGCTTTCTGGGCGCACATGCGGTGCCGCCAGAATTCAAAGGCAATACGCTAGCGTATGTTTCCGAGATCTGCATCCCGGGCCTGATAGCGGCCCAGGCCGAGGGGCTGGTCGATGCCGTGGACGCATTCTGCGAGGGGATCGCATTTTCGCCTGAGGAGCTGGAGCCTCTTTTTGCCCAAGCACGCGCGCTTGACCTGCCGGTCAAGCTGCATGCCGAGCAACTGAGCCAATTGGGCGGAACACGTCTGGCGGCGCGTTTCGGCGCGCTTTCCGCGGATCATCTGGAATATGCGACCGCCGAGGATGCCAGAGCGCTGGCGCAATCGGGAAGCGTCGCGGTGCTCTTGCCCGGCGCGTTCTACACGCTGCGCGAAACACGTCTGCCGCCGGTGGAGGCTTTTCGCGCCGAGGGCGTGCCCATGGCGCTGGCCACGGATTGCAATCCCGGATCATCGCCCATGGCTTCGCTTTTGTTGACGATGAACATGGGCTGCACGCTCTTTCGGCTGACGCCGGAAGAGGCACTGGCCGGCGTTACCCGCCACGCGGCGCGCGCCCTTGGGTTGGACGATTGCGGCGTGATCGCTGCGGGCACGCGCGCCGATCTGGCGATCTGGGATATCGAGCATCCTGCCGAGCTCGCCTATCGCATTGGATATAACCCGCTCTGGCGGCGGATTTTCGGAGGCACGGCATGACCGTCACATTGGTTCCCGGCAAGGTGCAACTGGCGACATTGGAAACAATCTGGCGAGAGGCCTTGCCCGCCACCCTCGACCGAAATGTGCAGCCTGCGGTCGAGGCCGCGCATGCGCTTGTCGCAAAGGCGGCCGCAGGACATACGGCAGTGTATGGTGTGAACACCGGCTTTGGCAAACTGGCCAGCGTAAAGATCGCGCCGGAAAAGACCGCCGAGTTGCAACGCAATCTGATCCTGTCGCATTGCTGCGGCGTGGGCGATGCGCTCAATGTGTCCACAACCCGGCTGATGATGGTACTCAAATTGCTGAGCCTTGGGCGTGGGGCCTCGGGCGTGGCCTGGTCCACGATCACCCTGATCGAGGCGATGCTGGAGCGGGGCGTCACACCGCTGGTGCCGGATCAGGGATCGGTCGGGGCTTCGGGCGATCTGGCTCCGCTGGCCCATATGGCGGCGGTGATGATCGGCGCCGGCGAGGCCTGGGTGGACGGCGCACGCCTGCCCGGTGCCGCCGCGCTCGCGCGGCAGGGTCTTGCCCCCATCACCCTAGGCCCCAAGGAAGGGCTGGCGCTGATCAACGGCACGCAGTTCTCGACCGCCTGCGCGCTCACGGGCCTGTGGGAGGCGTGGCGCAATGCACAAAGCTGCGTTGTCACGGCGGCGCTCTCGACCGATGCGATCATGGGCTCCACCGCGCCGCTGGTGCCCGCAATCCACCAGTTGCGCGGTCACCCCGGTCAGATCGACGTGGCACGCGCTCAGGCGGCCTTGATGCAGGGAAGTGAAATCCGCGAGAGCCACCGCGAGGGCGACAGCCGTGTGCAGGATCCTTATTGCATCCGCTGTCAGGCGCAGGTGTCGGGGGCTGCGGTCGATCTCTTGCGTCACGCGGGCGAGGTTCTGGAGATCGAGGCCAATGCCGTGACCGACAATCCGCTTGTGCTGGTGGACGCGGATCATCCCGACGGCGGCATGATCGTGTCAGGTGGCAATTTCCATGCGGAACCCGTAGGCTTTGCCGCAGATCAGATTGCCATGGCGATTTCGGAGATTGGCGCAATCGCGCAACGGCGCGTGGCGCTGATGGTCGACCCGACGTTGAGCTTTGACCTGCCGCCATTCCTGACCCCGGAGCCGGGGCTGAATTCCGGGCTGATGATCGCGGAGGTGACGACCGCCGCGCTTATGAGCGAGAACAAGCATCTGGCCAATCCTTGCAGCACGGATTCCACCCCCACCTCGGCCAATCAGGAGGATCACGTGAGCATGGCCGCGCATGCGGCGCGACGGTTGCGGCGGATGAATACCAACCTGAACGTGATTCTGGGGGTAGAGGCCATCTGTGCCGCGCAAGGGATTGCCTTTCGCGCGCCGTTGCAAACGAGTGCCGCCCTGCAAGCGGTCATTACCCGCCTTCGCGCCGACATCCCGCCCTTGACCAGTGACCGCTACCTTGCCCCCGATCTGAACGCCGCCGCCGAAATGGTGCGCACAGGAGAGTTGGTGGCAGCCAGCGGCCTTGACCTCTTGCTCGCAGGTGGGGCGGGGCATCGCCCCCTCTGAACGCATCCGCCCAGAACGCCAGCCCCGAAAACATTTTCCGAGGAGCCACCCATGACCAACCCGCGCCATAACATCCGCGACATTCATCCCGCGACCGGCACGAATCTCAGCGCCAAGAGCTGGCTGACCGAAGCGCCGCTGCGCATGCTGATGAACAACCTGCATCCCGATGTCGCCGAGAATCCCCATGAACTCGTCGTATATGGCGGCATCGGGCGGGCGGCGCGCACCTGGCAGGATTTCGACCGCATCGTCGCGGCACTGCGCACCCTCGAAGAGGACGAGACGCTGCTGGTGCAATCCGGCAAGCCCGTGGGTGTGTTCCGCACCCACAGGGATGCGCCCCGCGTCCTGATCGCCAACAGCAACCTCGTGCCGCATTGGGCCACCTGGGACCACTTCAGCGAACTCGATAAAAAGGGCTTGATGATGTATGGCCAGATGACGGCGGGGTCGTGGATCTATATCGGCACGCAAGGGATCGTGCAGGGCACCTATGAAACCTTTGTAGAAGCCGGGCGGCAGCACTACGGCGGCAATCTGAAAGGGCGCTGGATCCTGACCGGGGGTCTGGGCGGCATGGGCGGCGCGCAACCGCTGGCGGCGGTGATGGCGGGGGCCTGCTGTCTGGCGGTGGAATGTGACGAGAGTCGCGCCGAATTTCGCAAGCGCACACGCTATGTCGACGAAATCACCCATGATCTGGACGAAGCGCTTGCCATGATCGACCGCTGGAGCAAGGCGGGTCAGGCCAAGAGCGTGGCGTTGATCGGCAATGCGGCGGATGTGTTTCCCGAACTCGTCCGGCGCGGGGTGCGCCCCGATATCGTGACGGATCAGACCTCTGCCCATGACCCTGTGCATGGCTATCTGCCCCAAGGCTGGACCGTGGCCCAATGGCGCGAAGCGCAAGAGACCGACCCCAAGGCGGTGGAACGGGCCGCCCGCGCCTCGATGCGGGTGCAGGTGCAGGCAATGGTCGATTTCTGGAACGCGGGCGTGCCCACGCTCGACTATGGCAACAACATCCGGCAGGTCGCGCTCGATGAAGGGTTGCGGGATGCCTTTGCCTTTCCCGGCTTTGTGCCTGCCTATATCCGCCCGCTCTTTTGCCGGGGGATCGGGCCGTTTCGGTGGTGCGCCCTGAGCGGTGATCCCGAGGATATCTACAAGACCGACGCCAAGGTGAAGGAATTGATCGACGATCCGCATCTGCACAACTGGCTAGATATGGCACGCGAGCGGATCGCGTTTCAGGGGCTGCCTGCGCGCATTTGCTGGGTTGGCCTCGGGCTGCGGCACAAGCTGGGGCTGGCGTTTAACGAGATGGTGCGCACCGGCGAGTTGAGCGCACCGGTGGTGATTGGCCGCGATCACCTTGACAGCGGATCGGTCGCCAGCCCCAACCGCGAGACCGAGGCGATGCGCGATGGCTCGGACGCGGTCAGCGACTGGCCCTTGCTCAACGCGCTGCTCAACTGCGCTTCGGGGGCCACGTGGGTCAGCCTGCACCATGGCGGCGGTGTTGGCATGGGGTTCAGCCAGCATTCCGGCATGGTGATCTGTTGCGACGGCAGCGAAGAGGCGGATCAGCGATTGGCGCGGGTGCTCTGGAACGATCCGGCAACCGGCGTGATGCGCCATGCCGATGCGGGATATGAGATTGCGCTGGATTGCGCGCGCGAACATGGGTTAAACCTTCCGGGCATTTTGACATGATCCGGAATTGACCAACAAAGGGTGACGCCATGAATTTGGAGCGTTTCGTCGCGGCACAAGACAGAATTTGGCCGCTGCCGTTGAACGAAATTCGCAACCGCGAGAAGCGCCAGCATTGGGCGTGGTTCGTTCTGCCTCAGGTCAAGGGTTTGGGGCGCTCTGAGTTCGCGAAATCCTTTGCCATTGACGATCTGGATCATGCGCGGGCTTATCTGGCGCATCCCGTGCTTGGGCCGCGCCTGATCGAAACCTGCGCGGCGATGCTGGCCCTTGAGAATATTTCGGCCGAAAGGGTTTTGGGGCCAATCGACGCGCTCAAGCTCCAGTCTTGCGCAACGCTCTTTGCCGAAGCCGGCGGCCCGGAGGTCTTTGAGCATGTGCTCGCGCGTTATTTCGGCGGGTTTCGCTGCGAAACCACGCTGGATTATCTGGCGGGGCGGCGGGCGCTGCCGACAGATGACGAGTATTTCATTAATCCCAACGCGGCCAAGTCCGCGGATGGCGCGGCCTGAGCGGTCAGCGCAGGCGCTGAATGGTGCTATAGCCCATCGTCGGTCCCGCCCAATGTCGGGATTGGACCACAACACCATTTGCATCGACCAGGTAGAAATTCTCGACGCTGCGGTCGGCCTGCCAGCATTCCGCCGTCATCCGCACCGCTGGCACCGATCCACTGACGCTGGCCAGCGTTTCGCTCTCGCCGCGCGTGATCTTGCAGTCGGATTTCAAGTTCACGATCTGGTTCTCGCCATCGAGATAGCGTTGCTGGATTGTAGCCACCCCATCCTCGCGGCGCGCGACGACCTCAAGAAGCGGCTCGACCCGGGACGACATGAGGTCATTGCCAAGACCGCGTGTCGAGACCAGCACACCGTTCAGCGTCGTGGCGCTCAGCCTCTCGGAACTGCCATAGGAGGCCCAGGTTTGATAGGCGCCATTCTGGGCAATCGGTCGAAGGATGGCGACCGCCTTGCGATCCTCCAACTGGTAGAGCAGCACGGGGCCCGTCGTGTTATTGAGCGCATCAACGGCCACCGCTTGCACCACTTGCGGATCAGGGGCCACAGGCTTGACCCGGCGTTGCTCGATCACTCTCTTGGTGACGGTGAAGACATTCTCCGAGCTGCGCTGGTTCGAACAGGCGGCCAGAATCATGGCGCAAACCAGAAGGCTAAGCCGAGGCAGGGACGCAGCGATCATCTCCAGAATTTCCCCCAGCTTGCCACGGTGTCACGCTCGTGCGAATTGCGAATGGTTTCATACAGCCGGCCCGTCACATTGACGCGCGCGCCACCGTCGCGGGTCAGCGGGCGGATCACGGCGGTTGGCGCCTGCTGCGTGGGCTTGCCGAACAGCCAGGAGATCGGGGCGGTGATACGGATGCCCTTGTCAAAGGACCCTTCGCCGAAATCCTGCGCCGAGACGTCGGTCTTGGTGGCAAATGCCCCAACCTTCCAGCCGTTGGCGAACTCTCGGTCAAAACCGATGGTCACGCCCCAATCGCCTGCCAGATAGCGCCCTGCGTCAACCTGCGCGTGATAGCCCCCGCCGAAATCATAGTAGACCGAGGCATGTCCGTTGAAATCCGGGATGGTTCCGCTGAGCGTGTTGCTGTCGCGCAGCCCGAAATCGCCATCGAAATCGCGCGGGCGGACATAGTTCAGTTCCGCGCCAATGGCGATGCGGCTATCCACTGGCCGCCAGAGGACCTCGGTCGAGACACCGGCATACATCTGCTCCAGATATCCAAAGGTAATGCGCCCGTAGTAATCCGGTGCAAATCGCTGATACTTGCTGAGTGTCAGCCAGTCGACACGTGGCGCATCGGATTGGGCATATCGCGCGGCATCCGAGCGCACGCGCGGAATGCGCGAATTGCTGAACCGGTTGGACTGATCCAGATTGCCGAACAACTTGACCGATGTTGCCGCACGGGCCATCCAGCCCCGCCCCAATTCCGCCTGCCCCTGCAGGCGCAGCGCCACGTCGAAACGCAGCGGTTCATCGGGGTCAAAGAGGCTGACCCGCGTGAAGGGATAAATGCTCCAACCGTAGCGCGGGAACTTGCCCGGCAGGGGCTCGGGAAGATTTCCAAAGCGCAGGCTGTCACGAAAGGTTGCCGCCGCCAACGCCTCATCCGAGGCCTTGTGTTCCAGACGCTCGATGTCAGTTCGGCTGAAACTGACCGTGCTCGCCGGGATACCCTTGGTGTAGAGCGTGACGTGGAACTCCTCGACCGAGGCTGGCAGTGCGCGGGTCATGGCGCGCACGGTACGGCCGAGCGCCTGAGAGGTCCGGTCGTAAGTCTCGTTCTGGATGCCGACATAGGCCGCGCGCCCTTCGAGCCGCAGGCGGATCAGGTCAATCTCATCCAGAGCCAGCGTTTCGTCGAGCGATTTTGCAACCTGTGCACGCGCGGCTGGCTGGTCTGCCCACCCAAGATCGCGGGCGGCGTCGGGATCGCGCACCGCAACCGGCAGCGGCGCAGCTTCGAGACCGCCCGGTACGGGCATGCCACGCGGATTGATCCCGATCGTGAAGTTCACGCCGATCTCTTCGCCATGCAGAATGAAGGCGCGGACACTGGCATCCTGCGCAATCCGGTAGGTCAGGCTGGCGTTGATCGCGGTGCTCTGCTCGAAGATGCCGGCGCGTCGTTCGGTGTCGTAGCTATCGGAGGAATATTCGAGGGCAAAGGACAGCTTGTCCGATACCTCGTAGCTGAAGCCACCAAACAGGCCGATATCGCCCTTGAACCAGTTCGAGATGCTGACATCCCCGCCGGTGCCGACCCCGGCAAAGTTGAACGGCGCTCTGGTGCCAAATCCACCGATCGAATTGTTGGATCCGAACCGCCCCCATCCCAGACCGGCGGTCAACCGCAGCCGCGTGCCAACGGATTTGGTGGCAACAACATATTCCCCGCCAAGAACCCCGGTTCCCAGGAAATCCTGAAGGCCGACGGCAATGGCGGGTGAATAATCGGTTTCCTCGAACAGTCGAAACCGCAAGTCGAAGCTGCGGTCGTAGAAGGTATCGAATTGCGGCGTGAGATCCCGCGTGCCAGCGTAGCGAAAACTGCCCGTCAGCCACGGGGCCACCTGAAAACTGAGCGTGGTCTTGCTGAACCCGTCGAAATAGGAAACGGTCGTGGACAATTGCGCATCCGGTGCCATTTCGGCGGTCGGCATGTCGATCAATCCACTGGGCGTGCCGTAGTTGTTGGTCAGGGTCGTGACCAGCTCATTGGCTGAGGCCACCGACATCCATGTTGTCCCCGCCAGAATGGCGGCTGCGCCCAAGATGTTTCGCAATCTGATTGTCATCGACTGTTCACCGGTTTCGAGCGCCTTGCAACTTCTCCCGGGCGACCATAACGATCACGGCGCGACACGGCAATGTGAGTTTCCGCTGACGGCGTGATTGCCGCTGTCGTGCGCAAGAATCCGTCACATTCCAACCAGAAATGCCGCGAGCCCCGCACCAACCGCCCCGACCAGCGCCCCAAGCCCCGCCCATAGCGCGCGCCCTGGCCAGACCGCCCGCTTGACCGGCACCGGCGCTGCGGTTTGCCGGATGAGTGCCGCCTCGACCAGCCCCGGCAACCGTGGCCCGTAGCGCGACAGCACCATCGCCGTGCGCCCCAGATCGCGCAGGGCGGCGCGGGGTCCTATGGTCTGTTTGATGTAATCTTCGACCACGGGTTTCGCGACCTGCCAGATATTGATCTGCGGATTGAGGCTACGGGCCACGCCTTCTACAACGACCATGGTGCGCTGCAACAGGATCAGTTCCGTACGCGTTTCCATGCCGAAGCGCTCTGTGACCTCGAAGAGATAACTGAGCAGGCTTCCCATGGAAATCTTGCTGGCGTCCATGCCAAAGATCGGCTCTCCAACCGCGCGCAGCGCACGGGCAAAAGCATCGACATCGCGATCCGCCGGCACGTAACCCGCCTCGAAATGCACTTCGGCCACACGTCGGTAATCGCGCCGTATGAAACCGTAAAGGATCTCGGCATAGACGCGGCGGGTGTATTCGTCGATATGCCCCATGATGCCGAAATCATAGGCGATGATATCGCCATTCGCCGCGACCTTGAGATTGCCCTGATGCATATCGGCGTGGAAATATCCATCACGCAGCGCGTGGCTGAGGAAGAGCTGCAAAACCCGTTCGCCCAATTCGGCGCGATCGTGGCCTGCGGCATCCAGCGCGGCATTGTCCCCGAGCGGCAGCCCATCGGCCCAAGCCATCGTCATCACCCGGCGCGACGAGAGGGTCCATTGCACCTGTGGCAACTGAAACCCGGCATCCTTGGCGGTATTGGCCGCGAATTCAGACGCCGAGGCTGCCTCAAGCCGCAGGTCGAGCTCGCCCATTACCACGCCCTCGAAATGGGCAATCACATCCGTGGGGCGCAGACGCCGTGCGCCTGGGGCCAAAAGCTCGACCATGCGCGCGGCAAAATAAAAGGCGTCGATGTCGCGGCGAAACGCCCGCTCGATGCCCGGACGCAGCACTTTGACAGCCACCTCCTCGCCCGTTTCGCGCAGCCGCGCCTTGTGAACCTGCGCGATCGAGGCGGCGGCAACCGGCTGGCTGAAATCGTCAAAGATGTCTTCGACCGGATGGCCCAATTCCTGCGCGATACTGCGCTTGGCCACCTCGACCGAAAAGGGCGGCAACTTGTCCTGCAAGACCCGCAGATGCGTCGCCAGTTCCTCGCCCACCAGATCAGGGCGCGTGCTGAGGATCTGGCCGAACTTGATATAGGCTGGGCCCAGTGCGGTCAGCGCGCGCGGTGCAGGCGGCGTCGTGGGATCGCCCTTGTACCCCAACCACTGAAACGGCCAGGCAAGACACCGCATGGTGCCGCGCACCAGCGGCGGCGCCTCGAAGGCATCCATGATGAGACCCATCGCGCCCGTCCGCTCCAGCGTGGCCCCGGTGCGGATGAGGCGCAGGATATTGTGCGGGCCGCGCATCGCTCAGATCTTCCAGCCGGAATGCAGACAGGCAATGCCCATGCTCAGGTTACGGTATTTCGCCTGTTCGAATCCGGCTTGGCGGACCATGTCCAGAAATGCCTCCTGATCGGGAAACTTGCGGATGGATTCGACCAGATACTGATAGCTGTCGCGATCATTGGCAATCATCTGCCCCAGGCGCGGGATGATGTTGAAGCTGTAGAGATCATAGACCTTTTGCATCAGCTCATTTGGAATCTGGCTGAATTCGAGCACCATCAGCCGCCCGCCGGGTTTGAGCACGCGAAACGCCTCGTTCAGCGCCTCCTGCGGGCGGGTCACGTTGCGGATGCCAAAGCTGATGGTGTAGACGTCGAAACTTGCATCCGGAAAGGGCAGCGCCATCGCATCGCCCACCACCCAATCGAGACTGTCGGCCATGCTCTCGGCCTCGGCGCGCTTGCGCCCCTCAATCAGCATCGGCTCTGTCAGATCAAGGACGGTGGCATGGCCATAGCCGGCGCGCTTGAGAAAACGAAAGGAAATATCCCCCGTGCCCCCCGCCACATCAAGCAGGCGTTGGCCCGCGCGCGGGGCCAGCCAGTCCATCATCGCATCCTTCCAGATCCGGTGAATTCCAAGGGACATGGCGTCATTCATGACGTCGTATTTGCTGGCCACGCTGCCAAAAACGCCGCGCACACGCCCGGCCTTCTCTGACTCGGGGATATCCTGAAATCCGAAATGCGTGGTTTTCTCGTTCATGGCCTTGCCGCTCTTGTGTCTCGCCTTTCTTATAGGGCTATGACAGAGGGTTACAATGCGCCCCTTGTGCCCATAGAGGTCCGATATGCCAGAATTGCCCGAGGTTGAGACAGTCCGCCGCGGCCTGACCCCGGTGATGGTGGGTCAGGTCATTGCCCGCGCCACTGTCAACCGACCCGACCTGCGCTGGCCCTTCCCGCCCGACATGGCCGCCCGCCTGACGGGTCAGACGGTGACGGCGCTGCGGCGCCGCTCTAAATACATTCTCGCCGATCTGACATCGGGTGAGAGCCTGCTCATTCATCTGGGCATGTCGGGCCGCATGCTGGTGTCGGGCGATCCCTTGGGCCGGTTTGTCCATGAACACCCGGCGCCCGAGAAACACGACCATGTCGTGCTCGATATGGAGGGAGGCGCGCGGATCACGTTCAACGACCCGCGGCGCTTTGGGGCAATGGACCTGCTGCCCACCCTGACCGCGGAGACGCACCCCCTGCTCGCCCGGCTGGGGCCCGAGCCTTTGGGAAATACGTTCGACGAACCCTATCTTGTGGCCGCTCTCAAAGGCCGCAACACGCCGATCAAATCCGCCCTGCTGGATCAGCGAATCGTTGCGGGTCTCGGGAATATCTATGTCTGCGAGGCGCTCTTTCGCGCGCGCATCTCGCCCTTGCGCCGAGCGGGAACCCTGTCGGGCAAACGTGCCGCCTCTCTTGTCCCGATCATCCGCGCAGTCTTGTCGGATGCGATTACCGCTGGCGGGTCTTCATTGCGGGATTTTCGACAGGCTGACGGGGAGTTGGGCTATTTCCAGCACAGTTTTGATGTCTACGGGCGCGAAGGCGAACCCTGCCGCAGCGCCGGATGCAAAGGCCATATCGCGCGTGTCACACAGGCCGGGCGATCCAGCTTCTATTGCACACAGTGTCAAAGATAGGTTGAACGCGCGGCCAACAATGGTAATGAATCGGCCCTGATGACAACAAATGAAAGCTGATTTCATGGCCTATGAGACGATCATCGTCGAAATAGAAGACCACGTCGCCCTCATCAAGCTCAACCGCCCCGACGCGCTCAATGCGCTGAATGCGCAGTTGATGTCGGAACTCGCCGAGGCATTGGGAGAGGCGCAACTGAACGAGAAAGTGCGCTGTATCGTTCTCACCGGCTCGGAAAAGGCCTTTGCCGCCGGGGCCGATATCAAGATGATGAGCGAGAAGAGCTTTGTCGATGTCTTCACCGAGGACCTCTTTACCGCCGACAGCGCCGCCATCTGCCGGGTGCGCAAGCCGATCATCGCCGCCGTATCGGGCTATGCGTTGGGTGGCGGATGCGAGCTTGCGATGATGTGCGATTTCATCATCTGCTCGGACACCGCCAAGTTCGGCCAGCCGGAAATCAATCTGGGCGTGATCGCGGGCCTTGGCGGTACGCAGCGCCTGACACGGCTGGTGGGTAAGTCCAAGGCGATGGACATGAACCTGACGGGGCGCTTCATGGATGCCGAAGAGGCAGAGCGTTCGGGGCTCGTGAGCCGCGTGGTGCCCGCCAAGAAGCTGATGGAAGAAGCGATGGCGGCGGCGCAGAAGATTGCCGAGAAATCGCAGATTTCCGTGATGGCAGCCAAGGAGGCGGTCAACCGCTCTTATGAAACGACACTGCGCGAGGGGCTCTTGTTCGAGCGCCGCGTGTTCCATTCGCTTTTTGCGACCGAAGATCAGAAAGAGGGCATGGCCGCCTTTGCCGAAAAGCGCGAGGCGCAGTTCCGCGACAAGTAAGCGCGTTTGCAGCGGGAGGGGCGCTGCCCCTCTTGGCCTGCGGCCAATTCACCCCGGAGTATTTGAACCATAAAGAACCATGGAAATGCGCGCCCGGGTTTGACACACGCAACACCCGGGCGCGGCTTCTTCATGGGCGGTCATCGGCTCTCCAGCCTGTACCGCGCCACAAGCTTGCCATGGCACGGTTAACAAACCCTTTCGTTTGAAAAACCTTGGGTTTCTTCATGGCCAAAATACTCAAATCCCGCGCCAGCCGCCTGGACAAGGGTTTCAGATCAGCCCTTCCGCAGCAAAGAGCGCCTTGACGTCCGCTTCGGGCCGCGCACCGTAATGGCCGATCACTTCGGCCGCCGCGATACACCCCATGCGCCCGGACACAGCCAATGACTGACCAGTCGCAAGCCCGTAGAGCAGGCCAGCGGCAAACTGATCCCCCGCGCCGGTGGTATCGACCGGGGTCACGCGATGCACCGGCACGGTCACGGTCTCGTCGCCCTGCACCAGGACGACATCATGGCCCGAACGGGTGCAGACGATGAGACCGCTTTCGGATGCTGCCTGTTCCAATGCCGCCCCCAGATCCTCGGTCTCGTAGAGCGCGCACCATTCGTGCTCGTTTCCGATCACATAATCCAACTCGCGCAGGAGGCGGCGAAAATCGTCACGGTGGCGATTGACGCAGAACGGGTCCGACAGGGTGATCCCGGCCTTGCCGCCGCCCGCCCGCGCGGCGCGCGCCGCCGCCTGAAACGCCGCCTTGCCCTTGGGCTTGTCAAAGAGATAGCCCTCGAGGAACAGAAGCTCCGCCCGCCCGGCCACGGCTTCGGGGACGTCGCCCTCGTCCAGTTCGGTCGAGATGCCCAGATAGGTGTTCATCGAGCGCTCGCCATCGGGCGAGACAAAGATCATCGACCGCGAGGTGGGCAGCGCGCCATCGCCACGCGGCGGGTTGACGAAATCGGTACCGACCTCGGCCATCGCCGCCGCGTAAAAGCGACCAAGCTCGTCATCGCTGACCCGTCCGATAAAGCCGGTCGTGAGGCCGAGCGCGCCCAATCCCGCAATGGTATTGGCGACCGACCCGCCCGGCATCTGGCGCTGCTCGGTCATGTTCGCATAGAGAAACTCGGCGCGTTCGGTTTCGATCAATTGCATGACGCCCTTGTCGATACCCATGCGTGACAGAAAGGCATCGTCGCATTGGCTGATCACGTCCACCACGGCATTGCCGATGCCAACGGCCTGATATTTGGTCATAGGGTCTTGTCCTCGAATAAGCAGAGATCACGAATAAGGCAGGTGCCACAGGCGGGTTTGCGCGCCTTGCAGGTGTAGCGGCCATGCAGGATGAGCCAGTGATGCGCGTGGCGCTGAAAGTCCACTGGCACGTTGTCCTCGATGGCGCGTTCGACCGCCTCCACGGATTTGCCGGGGCAAATGCCGCTACGATTGCCCACGCGGAAGATATGCGTATCCACGGCCTGCGCCGGATACTGCCACCACATGTTGAGCACGACATTGGCCGTCTTGCGCCCGACACCGGGCAGCGACTGCAATGCCGCGCGGGAATTGGGGACTTCGCCGCCGTATTCATCAACCAGGATGCGGCTCAGCTTCATCACATGTTTGGCCTTGTTGCGATACAGGCCAATCGTCTTGATATGCTGGATCAGACCCTCTTCGCCCAGATCGAGCATCTTTTGCGGCGTGTCAGCGACCTGAAAGAGCGCGCGCGTGGCCTTGTTGACGCCGACATCGGTGGCTTGTGCCGAGAGCGCAACGGCAACGACGAGCGTATAGGCGTTGACATGGTCCAACTCACCCTTGGGTTCCGGCTCTGCGGCCTCGAACCGGGTGAAGATCTCGCGGATCGTGTGGTAGTCAAGTTGGCGTGCCATGGCTGCTCTATGCCGGGAATTGGCAGGATGCGCAACATTCGGGTCGCATGCCGCGATAGGGCGTCATATCTTGGCTTCGCAACCACAGGACGACCCGAATGAACGCCCAAACCGAACCCGGCTATCACTATCACGTCATGCGCCGCGCGATTGACCTTATCGACAGCCGCGACACGGCGCTGACACTCGATGAATTGGCGCGCGAGATGGGCATGAGCGCCGCGCATTTCCAGCGGCTCTTTTCGCAATGGGTGGGGGTGTCGCCCAAACGCTATCAGCAGTATCTGACGCTGGGCCACGCCAAGGCGCTGCTCACAGAGCGTTTCACCACCCTCGCGGCGGCAGATGAGGCCGGGCTGTCAGGCACCGGGCGGCTTCACGATCTCTTCTTGCGGTGGGAGGCGATGAGCCCCGGTGAATTCGCCCGCGGGGGTGACGGGCTGACGATCCATTACGGCTGGTTCGACAGCCCGTTTGGCGAGGCCCTTGCCATGGGCACGGAGCGCGGTCTCTGCGGTCTGGCCTTTTCCGAGGAGTTCGGGCGCGAGGTGGCGATGACAGACATGCGCTCGCGCTGGCCCAAGGCCATCTATAAGGAGGCTCCCGACAGGATCGCAGGCTGGGTAGAGGCGGCCTTTGGCGGGTGCGGCGAGGCCGCGCTTCACATGATCGGCGCGCCGTTCCAGATCAAGGTCTGGGAGGCGCTCTTGCAAATCCCGTCGGGCCATGTGACGACCTATTCGGAAATCGCAAGTGCCATAGGCAACCCGCGCGCGGTGCGGGCCGTGGGCACGGCGGTCGGTCGCAATCCGGTCAGCTACCTCATCCCATGCCACCGCGCCTTGCGCAAATCCGGCGCGCTTGGCGGCTATCACTGGGGTTTGCCGGTCAAACGCGCGATGCTGGCCTGGGAAGGGGCGCGCGCCGACGGATAGGCGGAAAGTTGCACGCAAGGCGCGTCTTTTCCCCGTGAATGTCCCTTGGGATACCGCTTGTTATTGCATATCATCGCCTCAGACCCGATCCATTGGGCCAGTTGAACCGAAGAGGCGAATACCATGATACGAGCGAAAAAACCCTTGCTGATGCTCTCCGGCGCATCCCTGCTGTTGGCGGCGGCCTGCACCGATCCGGGCTATGTGGGCGGCCCAAATCCCAATCAAAAGGCCCAGCAGGGGGCGCTCATCGGCGGCCTCATCGGGGCCGGGACCGGCGCGATCGTCAGCGACAGCAAGGGCAAAGGGGCGCTTCTGGGGGGCGTGTTGGGTGCCGTGGGCGGTGCCGCCATCGGCAGTGCGCTGGACCGGCAAGAGGCCGAATTGCGCCAGCAACTCGACAGCGATGTGCGGATCGTCAACACCGGCGACCGCCTGATCCTGACCATGCCGCAAGACATCCTTTTCCCCGTGGACGGTGCCACCGTGGCCCCTGCCCTGCGCGATGACCTCTTCAAGGTCTCGCAGAGCCTGCAGGCCTATCCCGACACGACCGTGCAAGTCGTCGGTCATACCGACAGCGATGGCGATGCCCGCTACAATCAGGGCCTGTCCGAGCGGCGCGCGAATGCGGTCGCGGATGTTCTGGCCAGCGGCGGCGTGCCCTATGGGCGTATCCGCGCCTTTGGCCGTGGCGAGGACCAGCCGGTCGCGTCGAATCTCACCAGCGAGGGCAAGGCACAGAATCGCCGCGTCGAGATCGTGATCCTGCCGAACGCCTGACGGTTCCTGAAAGGCGAGAGGGGGTTGACCGGATCCCGGTCAGCCCCCTTTTTCATCTGGTCTGGATGCTTTCGAGATAGGCCATCAGCGCCGCAAGGGGGCGCGGTGTGGGGGTGAGCGTGCCATCGCCCACGTCGAGCGGCACGGTGTCGCCCTCCAGCAACAGACCGAATTCCGGCATCTCTTGTCCCGGAAGGCCCGTGCGATCGTAGCCGTCGATCACCGACAGAACATGCGCGCGGGGAAACACGCCCTTGTCCGACAATTGTGTCAGGTCCGCCGGGCGCGGCGTCAAACCAGAGGCCCAAGGCCCGTCCCCCTTGCCCGATGCCCCGTGGCATTGGACGCAATTGGCGTCATAGATCGCGGCCCCCTCGCCCGCGTCGGGCATGGATTGGGTCGCGGCACAGGCTGCAACACCTGCGGCGGTCAGGATTGCCAAGATACGCATCGCTCGCCCCTTTGTTTTCGCCAAGGGTAGCAAGAGCACCAGGGCTGCGCAACGGCCCTGATCAGGACAGCTCGCCCGCCAGGCCCTTGTCGATCAGCGCCACGGTTTCGGTCACGCCGTAAAGTGCGATGAACCCGCCAAAGCGCGGCCCCTGCGAGGCCCCGAGCAGAACCTCGTAGAGCGCCTTGAACCAGTCGCGCAGCGGATCGAACCGGTCACGACCAACCGCATAGACAATGGATTGCAGCGCCTCATCCTCTGCCGGGCCATCATAGGCGATCAGTTGATCGCGCAGGTCCATCAACGCCTCACGCTCCAGATCGGTCGGTGCGCGATAGACCTTCTCGGGGGCCACGAAATCCTCGTAGTAGCGCACCGCATAGCCTGCGGCGGCGTCGAGATCTGCATGTGTCTCGGGGCGCGCGTCCGGCGCATAGCGGCGGATAAAGCCCCAGAGCGTTTCCTTGTCCTCTGCGGCCGAGACCGAAGCGAGGTTGAGCAGCATCGAGAAGGGCACGACCATCCGGCTCTGGGGAACATTGCCACCGTGGATATGCCAGACCGGATTGGCCAATTGCTGCTCCAGCGTCTGATCGGGAAAGGCGCGCAGTTGCTGGTGATATTCGTCCACCGCCTTGGGGATCACATCGAAATGCATCCGCTTGGCGGTCTTGGGCTTTTGATACATGAAATAGGACAGGCTCTCGGTGGCGGCATAGGTCAGCCACTGGTCAATCGACACGCCATTGCCCGAGGATTTCGAGATCTTCTGACCGTTTTCATCGAGGAAGAGTTCATAGGTGAAATGCTCTGGCGCGGGCGCGCCCAGCGCGCGGCAGATGCCATCGTAAATCGGCGTGTTGGTCGAGTGGTCCTTGCCATACATCTCGAAATCCACGCCGAGTGCCGCCCAACGGGCACCGAAATCGGGCTTCCATTGCAGTTTCACGTTGCCGCCCGTCACCGGCAGAGTCCATTCGCGCCCCGTCTCGTCGTCAAAGGTGATGGTGCCATCCTTGGCGTTCACCTCTTTCATCGGCACATAGAGCACGCGGCCCGTTTCGGGATGAATGGGCAGAAAGATCGAATAGGTCTGCTGCCGCTCTTCACGAAGGGATTGCAGCATGATCTTCATGATCGCGTCATAGCGCTCGGCGGCGCGCAAGAGCACGGCGTCGAATTGGCCAGAGCGATAGAATTCGGTGGCCGAATAAAACTCGTACTCGAACCCGAAGGTGTCGAGGAACCGCCGCAGCATGGCATTGTTGTGGTGGCCAAAGCTCTCATGCGTGCCAAAGGGGTCCGGCACGGACGTGAGCGGCTTTTGCAGGTGCTCCATCAGCATCTCGCGGTTGGGCACATTGCCCGGAACCTTGCGCATGCCGTCGAGGTCGTCGGAGAAGCAGATCAGCCGGGTGGGAATGTCGCTGATCACCTCAAAGGCGCGGCGGATCATCGTGGTGCGCAGCACCTCGCCAAAAGTGCCGATATGGGGCAAGCCCGAGGGACCATAGCCCGTCTCGAAGAGCACATAGCCCTTCTCCGGCGGGGCCTTTTCATAGCGTTTGAGCACGCGGCGCGCCTCTTCAAAAGGCCAGGCTTTCGAATTCATCGCGGCGTCGCGCAGGTCGGACATCGATCATACTCCAGGTTGCGCCCCACCGAAATCCCGGCAAGGCATCTGCGCTTCCTATTGCCGGGGGGCGTGACAGTCAATATTCTGCACCGCAACATAGCCCCGCGCGAAAGGCCCGCACATGTCAGACCCGATGCCCCATCCGCTCACACCGCAGGATTGCCTTGTGGCGGTGATGATTGCTGTCTCGGCTTCGGACGAGGACATGCGCACCGCTGAGCTGATCAAGATCGAGAGCACGGTGAACAACCTGCCGATCTTTGCCGATTACGATCTGGACCGGTTGCGGGTGATGTCGCAGACCGTGCTCGATCTCTTTACGGTGGAAGACGGGCTTGATGCGCTCTTTGGACTGGTGCGCGCCAATCTGCCCGAACGTCTTTTTGAAACGGCCTATGCGCTCGCCTGTGATGTGGCGGCGGCGGATGGCATGCTGAATGATCGCGAATTGCGCCTGCTCGAGGAAATCCGTTACGAGCTCAATATCGATCGGCTCCATGCTGCCGCCATCGAGCGGGGCGCGCGGGCGCGGCACATGATCGCCTGAGCGTGCTCAACGCCCCGCCGCGCGCGGGGCTGGCGTGCCCGCCCGCCGCAGGATGACACCAAGCCGTGCAAAGCTGTTCTTGGCCGAAACCGCCTCTTTCTCGGCCAGGAAGCCGTCCAGCTCGGGCCACACCCGGATCGCCTGATCCAGATCGGCACCGCTGCCTTCTGCGTAGAGACCGGCCCTGATCATCGTCTCAGATCTGGCATAGCTGCCCAAAAGGCCACGCGCGCGGGAAATCAGCGCGTTCTCTTCCTCGGATGCGGCGCGTGGCAGGCTGCGCGACACGGATCGCAAGAGATCAATCGCGGGATAGCGTCCGCGTTCCGCGATCGTTCGATCCAGAACCACATGCCCGTCAAGCACACCGCGCAGAATGTCGGCGATTGGTTCCTCCATGTCCGAGCCCGCCACGAGGACGGTCAAGAGCGCGGTGATATCCCCTGCTCCGTCCTCGCCCGGTCCGGCACGTTCGCAGAGCGACATGATCAGATGCGAGGTCGAGGCAGGAAACCCGCGCAGCGCGGGCATTTCCCCCGCTGCGGTCGCCACTTCGCGGTGCGCCTCGGCAAAACGTGTGATTGAATCGGCAAGGAAGAGCACCTGCTGCCCTTGATCGCGAAAGAACTCGGCCACCGCCATCGCCGTCCAGGCGCAGCGCCGGCGAACGAGCGGTGAGCGGTCGGATGTGGCCGCAACGATGACGCTGCGGCGCATGCCCTCTGGCCCCAGAACGTGCTCGACGAACTCTCGCAATTCGCGCCCACGCTCGCCAACTAGGGCGATCACGACGACATCCGCCTGCATGTGCCGCGCGAGATGCCCGAGCAGCATGGATTTGCCGACGCCCGATCCGGCAAAAAGACCAACACGCTGGCCCCGCACGATGGGTAGCACCGTGTTGAACGCCGCCATCCCGGTTTCCAGCCGCACCCCAAGCGCGCGTCGCCGCGCGGGGGCCGGGGGATCGGCCTGCAGCATCCGCGCCTCGGCCCCCCGCAGGAGGGGGCGACCATCGAGCGGCGCGCCAAAGGGATCAATGATCCGACCCAACCAGCCCGCCGAGGGCGCGATCGACTCGGCCTGCCCCAACATGACCCGGTCGCCCAGCGCGACCCCCTCTGGGCTGGACTCTGGCAGGACCATCACCGAGGTCGCCTCGAGCCGGATCACCTCTCCGGCAAGTGGGGTGCCTGAGCGACGCCGGATATCCACCCTGTCGCCAAGCCGCGCCTCGGAAGATAGGCCACTGATCCGCAATGTATTTCCCTGCACCGCGCTGACCCGCCCCATCACGCGCGACATGCGCAAGGAAGAGAGTTCCGCCCGCAGCGCCGCCATGTCCTGTCTCTGCATCGCTTGCTCCAATCCTGGTCCCGCAAACAATTTCTAAAGGAATCAGGGTTAAGCCTTGGTTGAAGCTGATCGAGGGAGAAGCCCCGATGTTTGAGACTATGGAAATTTTTCGCATGGCCCACGCGTTGGCGCAGCATGCCGGTGCCCGTCAGGCCGTGGTATCGCAGAACATGGCCAATGCCGATACGCCGGGTTATGCCGCGCGCGACATCGCAGCCTTTGCGCAGGTCTACGCCTCGGGCGGTGGCGCGCAGGCACCGCGCATCACGCGGGATGGGCATATGCTCGGGTCGGAGTCGCGGCTCGAATTCGCTGTGGCGGACGATCCGAATGCGGTCGCGGACCCTAATGGCAACTCGGTCACGCTCGAGACCGAAATGCTGCGTGCGGTCGATGTGAAGCGGCAACATGACCGCGCGCTTGCGATCTACAGATCCTCGCTCACCGTGCTGCGCACGGCGATCGGGCGGCGATAGGGGCAGGACATGAGCGATTTTTCCGACGCCCTCTCCGTTTCCGCCAGCGGCCTCAAGGCACAGGCCCAGCGCCTGCGCCATGTTTCCGAGAATATCGCCAATGCCGACACGCCCGGTTATCGGCGCAAAACCGTGTCGTTCGAAACGACCCTCGCCGGGACTGGCCCCGATGGCGCCGTTGCAGTGAGCCGGGTCAACCTTGACCGCAGCGAACCGCAGCGGATCTACGACCCAAGCCACCCGCTCGCCGATGAGAGCGGGCATTATCAGGGGTCCACCGTCGATCTCATGGTCGAAATCGCCGACGCGCGCGAAGCACAGCGCAGCTACGAGGCCAATCTCAAGATGTTCGATCAGGTGCGGCAGATGTCTGCCGGATTGATGGACCTGTTACGCCGATAAAGGAGATCCAGAATGGATATCACAGCACTGAATGCCGCCCAGAAATACTCTGCCGCGCGACCGGCCACCGAACCGCTGACAGGTCAGGCCGCCGCCGGCAGCGCCTTTCAGACCCTCGCCAAGGATTTTGCCGCCACGCTCTCCGAGGGCGAGACGCTTGCCAAGGCGAGCATGATCGGCAAGGCCGATCCGCATTCTCTCGTGCAAGCGCTCGCACAAACCGAACTCGCGGTTGAGGCCGCTGTCACGGTGCGCGACCGTGTGGTGGAGGCCTATCAGGAAATCCTCCGCATGCCGGTCTGATCCGATGCTGAACGAGGTCCTGTTCTTTGACACGTTGCGCGAAACCCTCTGGATATCGGTCATCATCTCTTTGCCCATCCTCGCCGTGGCGCTGGTGGCGGGACTCGTGGTCGGGCTCTTTCAGGCCCTCACCTCGATACAGGAACTGACCCTGACCTTCGTGCCCAAGCTGGGCGCGATCATCGTCGTATTCTGGATCACCATGGGGTTCATGACGCAAACGCTGGTCACATTCTTTCAGGACCGGCTCATCCCGATCATCACAGGAGGCTGAGATGGAAAGCGCAGGTTACACGACGCTCACCCGACAGACCGGGCTTTTGCGCGAACTGCAGGTTGTCGCCAACAACATCGCCAATGCCGCAACCACCGGCTATCGTCAGGAGGGGCTGATCTTTTCCGAATTCGTCAGGCGCACCGAAGGCGGTCCCTCGCTCTCGATGGCACGCGGCAATGTGCGGATGACCTCCATGCTGCAGGGGCCGCTTGGCCCCACTGGCGGCATGCTTGATCTGGCCATCGAGGGAGAGGGCTTTTTCCTGATCGAGACCCCTTCGGGCGAACGCCTCACGCGCGCAGGCAATTTCATGCTCTCGGCCCAGGGCGATCTGGTGACGCCTGACGGGTTTCGGGTGCTGGATGCTGGCGGGGCACCGATATTCATTCCGCCCGACTCTACCAGTATCGGTCTCTCGCCTGACGGCACGCTGAGCGACAATGGACGCCCCCTGGCTCAGATCGGTCTGGTGCGCCCCGTCGACGGCTTTGACATGGTCCGCGAGGATGGCGTCATGTTCCGCGCCGATGGCGGAATTGAACCGGTCGAAGAGGGTCGCATCCACCAAGGGTTTCTGGAGGGTGCCAATGTCGATCCCATCGGCCAGGTCGCCCGCATGATCGAGGTGCAGCGCGCCTATGAGATGGGCCAGAGCTTTCTCGATAGCGAACATGAGCGCGTGACCTCCGCACTCGAGTCCTTCATCCGATAAGCCAGGAGCACGCCATGCATATCCTCAAGATCCCCGCCACCGGAATGGCCGCCCAGCAGATGCGGGTCGAGACGATCTCGAACAACCTCGCCAATATGTCCACCACCGGCTATAACGCGCGCCGGGCGGAATTCGCCGATCTGCATTATCAGCAACTGGCGCGCGCGGGCACTATCAATGCCACCGATGGCACGGTCCTGCCTACGGGGGTGCAACTGGGCCTCGGCGTGCGGCCTTCGGCGATTTCCGTGCAACTGGCGCAAGGGTCGCTGACCCAGACCAATGGCGATCTCGACCTCGCCATCGACGGGAGCGGCTATCTCGAGGTCCGATTGCCCTCGGGCCAGTCTGGCTATACGCGCGACGGCGCTCTCAAACGCTCGGCGGATGGGGTCATCGTCAATTCCGAAGGCTTTCCCGTCGCCCCCGAAATCACCATCCCAGAGGATGCCCGCAGCATCACCGTAAACGCCGAAGGCGAGGTTTTTGCGTTCTTTCAGGATACGGCCCAAGCACAGTTGCTCGGTCAGATCGACCTTGTCGGCTTTACCAACCCCAAGGGGCTTGAGGCCATCGGCGGCAATCTCTTTGTCGAGACCGAGGCCTCTGGCCCCGCGAATGTGACCACCGCCGGACAGGATGGTTTGGGCACGCTGCGCCAAGGCTATCTCGAAGACAGTTCGGTCGATCCCGTGCGCGAGATCACCGAGTTGATCGAAGCTCAACGGGGCTATGAGCTGAACGCCAAGGTCATCACTGCCGCCGACCAAATGCTCAGCGCCACGACACAGGTGCGGTGATGCGGCTGCTTTCCCTCATTCTCGGCCTGTTCCTCGGCGGTCCCGCTCTGGCAGATGTGATCATCGCCGCCCGCACGATCCGCCCCCAGGAGATCCTCGGACCGTCCGACCTGTTGCTTCAAGAGGGCACAGACCAGAGCGAGGTCACGCTGGCGGACTTGATCGGACAAGAGGCGCGTGTTGCCCTCTATGCAGGGCGGCCGGTGCGCCCGGGCGATGTCGGACCACCCGCCGTGATCGAACGCAATCAAGTCGTGCCGCTGATGTATTCGCGCGGCGGTCTCGAGATCATGACCGAGGGTCGCTCGCTCGACCGGGCGGGGATCGGGGATCAGGTCCGCGTCATGAACCTCGCGTCACGCGCCACGGTCTCTGGGCGCGTGACGGCGAGCGGCCGAATACTCGTTTCTCAATAGGAGCCGCCATGCCCGCCTTTCGTTTTGTCACTGTATTTGGTGTGGTTCTGCTCGGCGCCGCCTGCGCGCGTCTCGACCATCTCGGCAAGCCGCCCAGCTTTACGCCGACGATGAACTCCACCGAACAGCTTGCCATGCTCAATCCGGGCTTGCCGCGCAGCACCGCGCAAGACACGCCCTTTCGACAGGCCTCGCTCTGGAGCGGTGGCAAGCAATCCCTCTTGGGAGACCGGCGCGCAGCCCGGCGCGGCGATATCATGACCGTTGTCATTGAGATTGACGAAGAGGCGCAGATCTCGAACTCCACATCGCGCTCTCGGGACGGGGCCGAGAGCCTTGCGATCCCGGATCTCTTCGGCATTCCGCAACGGATCAACCGCAAGCTTCCCGAGGGGGCCAGCCTCGACCGGGCCGCCGGTCTCAATTCCAGCAGCCAATCGGGCGGAGAGGGGTCTGTCAGCCGGAGTGAGGAGCTGACCCTGCGCGTGGCCGCGACCGTGATGCAGGTCCTGCCCAACGGGGTGCTCGAGATCCAAGGGTCTCAAGAGGTGCGGGTCAATTTCGAGCTGCGGGAACTTCTGGTGTCCGGCTTTGTGCGCCCCGAAGATATCTCGCGCCAGAACGAAATCACCTATGACAAGATCGCGGCCGCACGGATTTCCTATGGGGGGCGCGGCCAGATCACCGATGTTCAGCAACCCAGGATCGGCCAGCAATTGCTCGACGGTCTTCTGCCCTTCTGAATCCCAGTGTGAGGACCGACCACCATGCTCGCGAAACTGCTGCCATTACTCTTGCTGTTGTTCGGTTTGGCTGCCGGGGCCGGAGCAGGCATTTTGCTCCGACCCGAGACCGAGAGCGCGCAGGCGGAAAGCCCGGCCATGCACGGCGCGGATCATGCAGCATCGGTGCCAGAAGCCCCCGTTGCCAGTGAAATCGTGAAACTCAACAATCAGTTTGTCATCCCGCTGGTTGCCAAAGACAGGATCACTGCGCTGATGGTGCTGTCACTCAGCGTTGAAACCGCCGCAGGTCGCACATCGGAGATCTATGACCGAGAACCGAAGCTGCGGGATGTCCTGTTGCAAGCGCTTTTCAATCACGCCAACCGGGGAGGCTTTGACGGAGAGTTCACCAAAGCCCGGAACATGGATGTTCTGCGCCTGGCGTTGGCCGAAGCTGCAAGCGAGGTGCTGGGGGATGCGATCCTCGGAATTCTGATCACCGAAATCGCACGCCAGGACATCTGAACGACGACAGTCAGTCCGGGGACGTCCGCAAAAGCTGAGCGAGACTGTCCAAAAGCGCGGTCCGCGCCATGTCGCGCCGTTGCACGACGCGCCGCGCCTCGTCTTCCGAGAGCTGGGTCGCCGCCTGATACTTGCCAAAACTGCGACGCAGTTCCCGGCCAAGTTGCCCCTTGCGCCCCAGAACGCGCGCGAGTTCGGAATGCAGCCGCGCCTTGCTCTGCCCGATCCATCCCTGCCACAAGAGATCCGCGCCGACCGCACGATATCCGCTTGCATCCTCTTGGGGCATCTCGCCTGCGGTGCGGCGCATCGTTTCAAGCTGCCGAAGGTCAGCGCGCAAACCCGCCTCTTCCGCAAGCAGCCTTTGCATTCTGGCCGAGTCCGCGCGGTAGAGCGCCTCTGTCAGGGCGACCATGTCGGCCTCGCTTCGGGAGGTCATCCAAAACTCCTTGCCTTGCGCCGCATGTCTTCGGCAAAGCGGATGGCGACGGCCACCGCGGCATAATGCATGGGTTCAATTTCCTGGCCGATCTCTGTCGTGGCGTGCAGCGCGCGCGCGGTGGGCGCATCCGACAGGACAGGCACGCCGTTGTCACGAGCAAGGTCGCGGATCGCGAGCGCGATGTGATCCATGCCTTTGGCGACACAGATTGGGGCAGCGCCCGGCTTGCGGCTCCATTTCAGGGCCACGGCAAAATGGGTAGGGTTGACGATCACCACATCGGCCGTCGGCACATCCGCCATCATGCTGCCGGATGCCAATTCCGTGGCGCGGCGCCGGCGCTGCTGCTTTACGGTGGGATCGCCATCATTCTGCTTTTGCTCGTCGCGCATGTCCTTATGTGACATCCTCTGACGCCGGAGGTGATCAAAATGCTGCCAGAGGTAATCAAGCCCGCCGACGGCGAGGGTGATCAGCAAGACAAGAGTCAGGAAATCGACCATCATCGCCCCCATCACCGCGCCGATGATCGGGGCTTCTGCATGCACGGCGCTTACCATGTCAGGCAACCGATAGGACAGGAACCCTCCAAGCAGAAGGCCGTAGAGACCCAACTTCGCAAAACTCTTGGCAAATTCGAAGAGACCCGCCGCCCCGAACTTGTTCTTGGCGTTCTCGACCGGATTGAGACGCGACAATCTTGGTTCCAGCTTGTTTGGGGCCACCACAAACGCGCGTTGTGCGATCACGGCCGCAAGTGTGAGCGCCATTGGCAAGATGAGAAACAGGGACAGGCCGAGCACGATCTGCCCCGCCATATCGCCCAACGCCGAGGCAGCGCGACCGCCCTGAAACACGAGGGGGGCCAAGTGATCGGACTGGTCCAACAGGGCCAAGAGATTGCCGCCAACCTTCTCCAGCAGCAAACCGCCCGCCCCGACAAGAGCGAGCAATAACCCGGCGTATGATCCCGCGGAGTTCAGATCGGCAGAGCGCGCAAACTCGCCTTTCTTGCGGGCCTCGTCCAGCTTGTGTTGTGTCGCCTCGAACGTCTTGTCAGAGTCGTCCTCTTGCCCTTCCATCGCTATCCTCCGAACGGGTTCGCGACAAAATTCTGAAATGCCCCCAGCCAAACCACCAGCATCGTGGGCACCACCAGCATCAGCAGAAAGAGTGTGAGGGCCATGATCACCGGGGCTCCGACCATAACAACCATCAACTGCGGCATCGCCCGATTGATGATACCCAAGGTCAGATTGTAGAGAGCCGAGACAAGAACAAAGGGCGCGGCAAGAGAAAAGCCGAAGGAAAACGCCTGCGCAATCCGGGCCACGCCCCATTGCGACAGAGCCCCGATATCCGGAAGCTCCGCAACCGGAAACACCGTGTAACTCAGCACGATCATCTCTGTCACGCGGACATGCACTCCCATGATCATCATGAGGGCCACGCCCCCCGTTGCGAGGAGATGACCAATGGCCGGGAGCGGCGTCTGCCCGGCATTCCCAAGGATCTGCGCCAGCGAGGTTGACTGCGCCGCAATTGACCCTGCCATCTGCAAGGCCATCAGAAAGAACCGCAAGGCGAGACCGAGAGCGACGCCGATGATCGTTTCGGACAGGACAAGACCCACTGTCGGCGCATGCACCTGAGCCGTCGGGTCAGGCGACAGCACGGGGGTTACGATCAGCGTGAAGGCGATGGCAAGGGCCAACTTGATCCGCATCGGAAGAGAGGCCTCGCCAAATCCCGGCAAGAGACCGATGATCGGCGCCACCCGCAGGAACACGCCTGCGTGCAGCCAAAGCATGTCCATCGACAGTTGAATGACCTGCGCAAGAGATGTCACGCGCGTACCACCCCAACAAGCGACGGTTTGACCTCGAACCCGATCTCTTCAAAACTCAGAACCGGGACGTTGACGTTCCTCGCGCTCAAGAGCGTGCGCAGAAACCGCCGGCGCAAGGTCGAGGTGACGAGGGCGGGCGATAGCCCCCTTTCCCCGGCCAGGTGCACCTGCTCGGCCACGCCGGCCGTCAATGCGCTGAATTGCTCTGGTGGCAAGGCGACATCGGACCGACCGCGCTCGCCGTTCATCTCATAGGTTGCGAATGTATCCTCCCATTCCGGAGCAAGCTGGATCAGGGGCAGGCTGCCATCGGGGCGTTGCAACCCCGCCACCAACTGAAACCCCAGCCTCTGGCGCACATGCTCGCATATCGTCTCGGGCTGAGGACCCAAGTGGCGGGATTCGGCAATGGCCTCAAGAATGAGCGGCAGGTTCCGGACCGAGACCTGTTCCGCCAGCAGGAGACGCAGCACGGCATGCAGCAAATCCGGTGCGACCCGGTCCGGGATCATCTCTTCCAGCAGCTTGCGATTGGCCTCTGACCTGCCCTTGTCAGAGAGGTTCACCATTTCATCGAGCAGACGCCGCATGGTCTTCATCGTCAGCAATCGGCTTAGATTGCGACGAATTACTTCGAGCAGATGCGTTGCCAGCACCTCGGGAGGAGCCACCAGAGTGACCCCGGAGAGCGCCGCGCGATCCTGTTCGGATGCCGGTATCCAACGTGCCGGCGCGCCATAAACCGGTTCCTTGACCGTTTCACCCGGCGCCAGCGAGGGGTAGTGCTCGGGATCGAGGGCGAGAAGGTGATTATCCCGCAAGAACGCCCGCGCCCGCTCGACCCCTTGAATGCGGATGAGGTAGCTGCCGGGCGGCATCCCGGGATCATCGGTCAACCGGATATCCGAGAGGATGATCCCGTATGTCGTTGCAACATACTGGCGCATATTGGTGATGCGCGCCTCGAGGCCGACACCGGGATCAAGCACCATGTTGACGATATCCGGGGCAAACTCCACGTGAATGTCATCCAATTCGAGGATATCGCCCATCGACCTGACCGGCGCAGTTGCCGGGGCGACATCCTCGGCCGGGGCAGCCGCGTCCAGGACCCGGTTGCGATGGCTGGCAAAGGCCAAAGCGGCCAATCCGACACCGCCGAGTAAGAAAGGCACAAACGGCAGGCCCGGGACGAGCGCGAACAGCCCCATCAAAACCGCAACCGTTGCCAACGCCCTTGGATGGCGGCCAATCTGCTCGGAAATCGCCAGATCCGTCGCGCCCTTGTTGCCGCCTCGTGCCAGCAACAGAGCCGCGGCGATTGAGATGATGACCGCGGGAATCTGGGTCACGAGCCCGTCGCCGATCGTCAGGATCGTATAGGTTTCAAAGGCTTGACCGATCGGCATGTCATGCATCGCGATGCCAATCACGAGACCGACCAGAAAGTTCAGAAGCGTGATCAAAAGGCCGGCAACCGCATCGCCCTTGACGAATTTCGAGGCCCCGTCGAGCGATCCGAAGAAGGTGGTTTCCTGTTGCTCTCTCTCTCGCCGTTCCTTGGCCTCCTGATGATTGATGGCGCCCGCCGACATGTCGCTGTCAATCGCAAGCTGCTTGCCCGGCATGGCATCAAGGGCAAAGCGCGCGCCCACTTCCGCCATGCGCGCGGCACCTTTGGTGATCACCAGAAAATTGACGATCAACAGCACCAGAAACACGACGAGCCCCAAGAGCACGTTGCCGCCGATGATGAAATTGGCAAATCCCTCAATCACCTCTCCGGCGGCATCTGTGCCGGTGTGACCCTCTCCGATGATCAGCTTGGTCGAGGAGACGTTGAGCGCCAGTCGGAGCATCAGGGACGCCAGCAGGATTGTCGGAAATGCGGAAAAATCGAGTGGCCTGTCGATAAAGAGCGTGATCGTGAAAATCAGAATCGCAAGAGCAAAGGACGCGGCCAGCCCGACATCCAGCATCCATGCCGGAACGGGCAGGATCATCATCACGATCACGGCCATCAGGGCGAGTGCCAGAAGGACCGTTGGTTGAAACACCGATTTGATGGATAGGTCGCCCATGCTTTAAAAACCTGCCGCGATTGTTTGGTCGAGCCTGATCACATGGCGCCGCGTTTCGCCGATCGGCACGAGAGAGCCCGGACGCAAGACACCATCCGAATGCTGCAACAAAGGATAGCCGTTCCCAGGCGGGACAGGCTCGGCAGACCGGTGCCGCATAGCTGTTTCAGGTTTTTGGGCCGGCATACCATCCAGCCCAGCGTAGAGGTCTTCGACCCGGTCGCGATAGACTTGGGCGCGCTGCGGCTTCCGGGAGTGATAGGCCCCGATCGCGCTGGACCAGGTCCCCGTCTCACGCCGTAAATCATCCAAAAACCGTGCAGCGTAGAGCGCATTCTCCCTTGGATCGAACATGCTCTCAAACGAGTCGAACGCTCCACCGTGCCACCGGGTGTTGATCTGAAAGCAGCCAATGTCGAAACTGCGGGCGCCGCGAGCGTAGGCGCTGCGCACAAAGGCAAGCGCCGCCGCTTCGCTCTCGAACCAATAGCCGTCGCCCTCCAAGTTCACGGTCCAAGGCCAAGCCTGCAGTTCGCCCGCGACGAGACGGCCCGTTTCGGCTCTTGCAATCGCGCGCAGCACATTTGTGGGAACATCCGCGTTTCCCGCCGCATGCCGGGCCGCCTCATCACAAAGATCGACAGGGGTCGCCATGGCCTGAACCGCGCCCATATAACTGCAGATCGCTAGGGGCCGGAGCAGGTACCCCAAGCGGGTCAGGCTTTTCATAACCCAGTTGATCGGGGCAGACTGTGAACCTAGACGGTCGCACATCCGCCCCCTTCGACGCGGCACGTGGGCCAGAAGTATGCCAGACACAATCTGTCCGCCAAACAAGCGGCCCATGATCCGTAGGTCAGCCATGAACGCTCCAAACTCGGTTGCGACCAAAGCCTCGGCGAAGACTTTCCGTCGCCTCGGCCCCATGCTCTCAGAATCTTCGCGTACCAGCCTGCGCCCTATCTCTTGCGATTCGGTAACTTGCTGCGCGATTGTCAGGGGGAACTGGAAATATCGGTACGCGCCAAGAGCGCGCCCAAGGCAATGCGGGCTGCAACGCTTTGATCAATCAATTGTCGATTGAAGGACAGAACCCCGCCGGATTTGTCTGGCGCGGCTTGCGCCATGGCCTGAGCCAGTTCTCGCGTCGCCGGATCATCCGAAGACAAGAGATTTTGCCAATCCCGCGCAAGCCATGCCGCTTGCAGCAGCGCGGCCTCATCTTCAAGCCCCTTTGCATGGCGCATCGCTCCTGCGTAATCCCCAAGAGCGGTCCGGGCGCGGGCGCGCAGCGCGGCGGCCTCAGGCGAGGCAAGACCAATGATCTCGGCCTCCGCCAGATGCGGACGCCCCCGGGCCAGAGCAATCTCTGCCTTCAAGAGCTGATAGTCCGGGTCTTTTTCCGGCGGCGGTGCCGCATTGAGGAGCTCATCCGCAAGATCGGCAAAGCCCAAGGTCAAGACGCGCCGAACGATCCGCCGTGTCAGATCAGCCGGAATCATCGCGAAGGTTGCCCGGGGCTCATTGAGAGTCTGCCTCAGAAACGCCAGATCCTCGGCCTGCGCGACAAGCAGACGCAACATCTCCTGACGCGTGGCCCTGGCTGTTTCGGCCGGCAAATCGGGTGTGATGCGGTCGAATTCGGAAAAGGCCTCGCGGTAGGATTGCGATGCGGTGAGCGCCAACAGATAGGAGCGCCCAAGGTCTTGGCCCACGGGGGTTCCACGGGTCTCTTGATAGAGGGCAGCGGCCAGTTGCGCGGTGTCATAGTCGATGCCCTCGCCCCGAGAGATGCGGGTATTGATAAGAGCTGACACGGCATGTGCAGACTCGCCCTCATTCCGCGACAAAGCCCCTTTCAGGCTTTGGTCGGCAGCGTCGAAATCACCGTCTGCTATTGCAAGCTCTGCTTTTGCGATCTTTTCACCTGGGGCACCTGACAGGTCCGTTGGCCCAATACCGCGCAAGATCATATCCGATGTCTCGCGATGCTTGGCCGCCAGCAGCTTGCGGGCAAGGGGCGGACCAAGATGTCGACGCAGGTGCTCGGGCAATTCGGCAAACCCGCGCAGGATCGCCGGATGGTCGAGCAATTTGCCCTCTGGAATTGCCTCATGCGCCAGCGCAGCCCACAAGGCGCTGCGCCCACGACATCCCAGGTCTTGCTTGAGACGGGGCGCGGATGGCGCAGCATCCGGGTCGTCGACGACCCCTGCCAATTCCAGGAGAACCGGGGCGTCCTGTGCATCAGACGGGATCAACGAAACCACTTGGCGCGCCTCTCGGCCAAAGCCGAAATAGATGTAGAGTCGTGCGAGGTGCAGCGCCACCTCTGGATTGACAACATCGAATTCCCCCGAAAGCCGGGGATAGAGGGCACCGATCTGATCTGGTAGCGATGCCCGCTCTCCCCAGGTCGCGACGTCCAGAAGTTCCTCTGGCAAACAGGCGGTCGCGAGCAAGCCGGGCGGCGCAGCGGACACGGCCAGTCTTGGCGCGGGATCGATGGTACCCATCACCCTGAGATTGCCGCGTGGGTCCGAGGGCAAAACTTTGGTCAAGCGCGCCGCGCTACCCGTTTCCATACCGTCAGACGCTATGGTTTCCGCCGGCGCAGTCGGAGGTGTGGGGGGGGACGGTAGCTCTGCATCATGGCCTTGCGCGCGCAGAGGCTCGACCAGTCCGTGATTGGCTGAATGGGCGATCTGCTCCAGCAGGGTCCGCCGTGCCGTCCACAGCATATCATCAGGCACAGGCGCGACGGGGGGTACGGCCACCTCAGTCATGGCTGGAGTCGGGGCGAGGCCCGATGCCACCCATCTGGCCGCCGAAGACACGGGCCTCGTCATTGTCGACGGGATAAGGCCAGCGGACCCATCCGCCTTCGCACGGCCTCGCTTGCTTTGCGCTGGCAAGGTGTCGGGGGTGGCGAGCGCAAGAATGTCGATCACCAGCATGGACCCGCCATGCCAGAACGTGCGCGTTGTGCAGGCACAGCCGAATGTCAGGTCCAGCTGTCCGGAGCCATCCGGCGCGTCAATCGCGGCAAGCCGCCCTTGGGTCAGCCGGTCAAAGGCGCGGCTTAGGTCAAATGCGGGGCTCTGGCCGGGAAAGGTGAGCGTGATGCCATCCTCGCGCGCTTGGCCCTGCCAGTCGCGCCGCGTTGGAAAATCCAGTACGAGCCGCGTAAACCCCTCATGCTCTCCCGTGCGCACCACGACGTTTTGCGCAAGCGCCGGGAGAGCCCCAAAAGACAGCAATAACAATGTGACCCACGCCCGGATCATGCCGCCTCCTGCTTGAGAGATTTCAATGCCTCTTCCAACTCGTTGAAACTTGGGCGCTTGTGCTCTGGTGTGTTTTGCCGCCCCACTTCAATGCAGATGTTCGTTGCATGGTTATGCAGGTTGGCCACCAGCACTTCACGGATCAGTTGATAGAAATGCCCGTCCTCCTCGACCACATCCTTGACCTTGGCCGCGAAGGGCCCGACCAGCCCGTAGGAGAGAAAGACGCCCAGAAAGGTTCCGACCAACGCGCCACCGATCATCTTGCCGAGGATTTCCGGTGGTTGGTCAATCGACGCCATCGTCTTGATGACCCCCAGGACAGCGGCGACAATCCCCAAAGCGGGCAAGCCATCGGCCATGGTTTGCAGGGCATGGCTCGAGTGCAGGGCATGGTGAAGAGTGGCCTCCATCCGCTTTTCCAGAACCTCTTCAACCTGATGCGGATCATCATAGTTCATTGAGGCCGAGCGCAGCGTGTCGCTGATCAGCGCCACGGCCTCTGCATCGGCCAGAATCCTGGGGTATCTGGAAAAGATCGCCGACTCTTTTGGCACCTCGATATGCTCTTCGACGGCAATCGGGTTCTGCCGACCCAGACGGATAAGCTCGAACAAGAGACAGAGCAGATCCTGGTAATCCTGCGGCTTCCATTTCGGTCCCTTGAAGACCTTGGTCACATCTCTGAGCGTGTGCTTGATCGCGGGCCCGTCATTGCTGATGAGAAAGGCTCCGACAGCTGCCCCGCCGATCATCATGAGTTCGAACGGCAACGCCTTGAGTATGATCCCGAGCTTGCCCCCGGCGGCCATATACCCCCCAAAGACCATGACGAAAATTACGACAATCCCGATGATCCCGACCATTCCGCTCCCCATGGGCAATCCCTGATCCGAGACTGCCATCAAGCCATTAACAAACCCTGACGATCCGCGCTCATTCCCGGGGCGCGGTGGCATTGCGCCCCGCGAGGATCACGCTGATGCCATGTGCCGCACCCGGAGACAGACCCGCGAGCACATCTGCCGCGGCGTCGGGGCGCATGCGGGCAAGAAATCCGGCCGCAAAGACCGGATCCATCTCCTCAAAGAGCGCGGCCGCCTGTTTTGGCTTCATCGACTCGTAAACCTTGGTGAGTTGCAGCACGTCATTCTCAGCGGCACTTTCCGTGACGGCGATCATGCGGCGCAAATCCTCTTCGGCAGACGTCAGTGCCGTGATCTTTTGGCCGACCTCCTGCTCGACCAGTTTGAGCGCTTGCTCTCTGGTTCGCACGGCCGCTTCTCGCTCCTCAAGCGCGCGCCCGCGCTCTTGCAGCGCGCCAAGCAGGGCCTTCATATCTTCCGGCGTTTCGCAGGTCTTTGCGGGAGGGTTGCTGCTCTCGTCCGTGGGGTCTGACGCAAGGGCAAAGGCCCCGCCGATACCCTCGCCAAACCGCAGCAAGGCCGATGCCACCAGAAAGGTCGAGAGAATTAATAGCACGCCGCGTGCAGGTCTTGGTCGCGCAGATCGTTTGGTCGCGAGGGATCGCCAGATCATTGTGCCGCCCCGCGTGCCGGTTCATGATGGCGCTTGAAAACAGGTCCAGGTTCGGCAATCGGGGGGCTGACGGGCGCTTGGCGATGCTGCGGAGGAGAGCCCTCATGATTGGGCAGATCGTGCATCGCGGCCACCAGGAGCTCGAGCCGCCGGGCCACATCTTCGGCACGCTCGGTGACACTAACGAGCGAGCGCGTGGACCCGTCCGCAGTCTGCCGCGCCGCCTGAAGCGTCCGTGTCAGATCGTCAACCTGCGCCGAAAGGACCGCCACCGCACCGCCCATGCCGGTTTCGAGATCGTTGAAATGGTTGAGCCGTCGGGCCAGCACAAAGCAATAGACCCCCGCCCCGATCGCGCCCGCAACAAGCAGAATATCCGAGATCATTTCCATATGCGCGCTCCTCAGTTCAACACGAATTCCATGATCAAAAGATCGTTGATGCGCCCGGCCCCGGTCACGACCTGCATGCGGCGCAAGAGCTGCGCGCGCAGGCGGATCAAGGCCTGAGCGTCTTCCAGATCCGATAGATTGAGCGCGCGCAGATAGGTGTTCGTCACATCGACGATGCGCGGCATCAGCTTTTCGACATCGGATTTATGGGCGGCCTTAACCTCCAGTTCAGCGGCGAATCGCAGATGCGACCGCGCGGCCCCCTGCCCCAGCGAGACAACCACGGGAATGACCGGCACAAAGGCCAGATCAACCGTCGAAAGACCGGGATCGGTAGCCGCGTCAACAGGCGCTTCGGCGACAGCTCCATGCCCACCGCCAAGCGGTATCAAGCCAGACCACACGGTGTAAAACCCCGCCGCCGCGCCCAGGAGCGCCAAGACCAGTCCGAGCATCAGCGGTCTCTTTGACGGCTTCGCCACGGCTCTTGTCTCCAATTCCTCGGTCTCTGGCATGTTCACCCATCCTGCTGTCGATAAACCCTTATAGACCCACAGAAACTAACCGATTGTTAAGCCTGATGCAGGAATGATGACCTTGGAACAATTCTGGAACTCAAGGTAGCGGAGGCATGCTTTGCAGCAGATCACGAAACTCTGGAAGACGCTGACCCTGCGCAACCGTATCATCGTCATCGGCGCCGCAGTCGCGATGTTTTGGGCGGTTCTGGCCCTCGCACGCATGGCATCCACACCGAGCATGACCTTGCTTTACGCGGGGCTCGAAAGTGGTGCCGCAGGCGAGGTTGTCGCAGCGCTAGAGCAACACGGCGTCCGATACGAGGTGCGCAACGATGCGATTCTCGTCGACGCGACGCGCCGGGATGAACTGCGCATGATTCTGGCTGGCGAGGGTCTCCCGCGGTTGGGCGCGAGCGGTTACGAACTGCTCGATGGATTGTCGGGCTTTAGCACCACATCACAGATGTTCGACGCAGCCTACTGGCGCGCCAAGGAGGGTGAATTGGCCCGGACGATCGTCTCGCATCCCGCGATTCTGGCGGCACGGGTTCATATCGCCTCGACCGGGGCCAATCCATTTCAGCGAAATATTCGCAGGTCCGCTTCGGTATCGCTCACCACAAACGGGGCCGAGATCTCCGTCAAACATGCGCGTGCGCTGCAGTTTCTCATCGCATCTGCCGTCGCCGATCTTACGCCTGACGACGTATCCATAATCGATGCCGAGGGGGCCTTGGTGAACGGGGCCGAAGAAACCAAGGCCAACACCGCGGATGAACGCGCAGAGGGCTTGCGCCTGCGCGCCCAGCGTCTGCTTGAGGCGCGCGTCGGGCCCGGAAATGCCGTCGTCGAGATCGCGCTCGAGGCCGTCACACAAACCGAATCAACCCGCGAGCGGCGATTTGACCCCGAGGGACGTGTTGCCATAAGCACGGACACCGAAGAACGCGCGAACACCTCAAGCGGCAACGACACCAGCGTTACAGTCGCCTCCAACCTGCCGGACGGGGATGCGGCCGCAACTGGAACATCGGCCAGCGAGAACACCGAGACACGCGAACGCGTGAACTATGAAGTGTCCAGCACTGAGCGTGAGATCATTCAGCAACCCGGCGCGATCAAGCGCATGACAGTTGCGGTTCTGATCAACGGGATCACCGCCCCCGACGCTAGCGGCACACCAGTCTTTGCCCCGCGCCCCGCAGAGGAACTGACTGCGCTTGGCGATCTTGTTGCTTCTGCAGTGGGTTTGGACGAAACGCGCGGCGACGTGTTGACGATTCGCACCTTGCAATTCCAGCCTGCAGAACCGGCCGGCACACTTGTCGAAGCGGGCTTGCTTCAGCGTCTTGCCATCGACACCATGACCTTGGTTCAATCGCTGGTTCTGGCGATCGTGGCTCTTGTGCTGGGCCTTTTTGTACTACGCCCAATCCTCTCGCGCCCTGCCCCGCAACCCCTCTCGCAACTGAGTGCTCCCGCACGGCGGGCTCCGGACCCGGAACCTGTACTCACGCCCCTTTCTGGCTTGATCGACGACGGCGACATCGACGTCTCGGATCTGTCCGATGTGTCCGAGACACCGCAAACGGGTCTGCGCCCGCGTCTTGATGACAATGCAGACGATCCGGTCGCACGTCTGCGCACGCTGATCGGGCAACGCCAGGAGGAAACCGTTGAGATCCTGCGCACCTGGCTGGAAGGCGAAGAGGAGAGGGTTTGATGTCGATTGCACATCTGTTGCACGACTTTGGCGCGCTCTCCCAAGGGAAACCCGTTGCGATCACGGATGTCTCGCTTGAGGAAGAACGCCTCGAAGCCTTCGAGAAAGGCTATCAGGCGGGGTGGGACGATTGTGTAAAATCGCAGGTCGAGGATGGTCGCAGGATCACCGCTGATCTCGCCCAGAACCTGCAGGACATCGGCTTTACCTACGAGGAAGTGCACGGCGAGATCATGGGTGCGATGCAGCGTCTATTGCAGCAGATCACGCAAACGGTGCTACCCCCGCTCAGCCACGCGATGTTGGTCCCGCAGGTGACCGAAATCCTCCATGACTTGCTCGAGACCAACGGGCGTCAGCCGGTTCAGCTGACAGCCGGCCCCGCGGACCTCGCGATCCTGCGTCGTCTGACCGCCGAGATGCCTGATCTTGCCTGCACCTTGACAGAGGATCAAACCCTGGCGAGCGGTCAGGTTCTCCTGCGCTTGGGCGAGAGCGAACGCGCGCTCGACATGCCGGATGTCTTGCTGAGGATCGAGAACGCGGTATCCGGATTCTTCCAGCAAAATCAGAGGATAGTGGCATGATGGATGACAAGACCGACAGCAGCGAAACCTGTCCCAACGATCTGCACAATCCGTTTTCCTCGGTCCCGATCGAGATCACTGTGTCGGTCGGCAAGGCGCGCCCGCTGATCCGGGACCTGCTGAAACTTGGCAAGAACGCGGTTCTGGTCCTCGACCGGCGCGTTGACGATGCCGTGGAACTCTACGTGGGCGAGCGCCTCATCGCGCGCGGTCAACTCGAAGAGCTCGCGGGAGATCAACATGGTCAGATTGCCGTGCGTGTCACAGAGGTTGCGAACTTGCAGGATGGGTTATGATGAGGGCCGGTCTGATCCTCTTCGGATTGAGCGTCCTCTTTCTGGCAGGGCATGCCTCTGGTGCGGCGGCACAGGATCTCACCTTGTCCTTGGGCGACGGCGGCTCGTTGTCGGCACGCACGCTGCAACTGATCGCCTTGATTACGGTACTCAGCCTCGCGCCGGGGATTGCGATCATGGTAACGTGCTTTCCCTTTGTCGTCACGGTCCTCTCCATTCTGAGACAAGGACTCGGCCTGCAACAATCCCCCCCGAACATGCTGATCGTGAGCCTCGCGCTCTTTCTGACCTTTTTCGTGATGGAACCCGTTTTTACCCAAGCCTGGGAGACCGGAATCGAGCCGCTGCTGCAGGAACGCCTGTCCACTGACCTCGCCATCGAGCGGACACTGGCCCCCTTTCGAGTGTTCATGTTCGGTCGCGTGGACCCTGACACTTTGGCAACCATGGCCGCCCTGCGCCCAGAGACGGCCACACCTCCGACAGGGCCGGACGCACCACTCTCGATTCTTATTCCCAGTTTCATGCTGTCGGAAATCGCACGTGCTTTTCAGATCGGCTTTCTGGTTTTTCTGCCTTTTCTGATCATCGACCTCGTGGTTGCGGCCATCCTGATGTCGATGGGCATGATGATGGTCCCGCCTGCCATCGTCTCTTTACCCTTCAAGCTGGCATTCTTTGTCGTCGCCGATGGCTGGACACTGATCGCAGAAAGCCTCGTGCGCGGATACCTTTAGCAAACCGGTGCAATCCGCACTGTGAACACAGCCCACCACATGCGCGCGTCTGGGGGAGAATTTTCGAAAGGACATCGGCCTTTGGGTGACTTTGAGCCTAAGCCCCGGCTATAGTGCCCACCAGCGCGCCAACAATACGGGTCAGACAGCAGGGGATCGCATTGACTATTCTGGGTATGACCTGTCTGCACGATGATGGTCCCTATGTCGTTGAATGGCTGGCGCACCATCTGGCGCTCGGTTTTGACAGAATGCTGGTTTACAGCCATGACTGCACCGATGGCAGCGCGGCATTACTGGACCTCCTCACTCAGGACCCGCGGATATTGCATGTGGAATTTTCCCCAAAAGGCGGCAAATCCGTGCAATGGCAAGCGTTGCGCCACTTGCGCGACACCGAAGGGTACAAGAAGGCCGACTGGGCGCTCTTCTTTGATTGTGACGAATTTCTCTGCGGTCATTTCAACAGCCTGCACGACCTGCTTGCAGATTACGAACGACTTGCCGGGCAATTCGACGCCCTCGCCCTGCCGTGGCGATTGTTCGGCTCAGGCGGCCACAAGCGACGTGCCGCAGGCCTGACACCAGAGCGTTTCACCCGCGCGGCACCATTTGATCTGCATTTCCCGCTGGCCCATCTCTTCAAGACGCTGCACAGGCCGCGTGCCTTTCGGCAGCCCGGCGTCCACCGCCCACGCGCACGCCAAGCTCATGCGGCAAGGTGGATCGGTCCGGACGGCCGGCATCTTGCCGAAGGGTTCGCGGCAAACGACAACGCAATCTCGCTCTATGGCGCGCTCAAGGCCCCAGCACTCGCCTGGCTCAACCACTATTCGCTCCGCTCGGTCGAGGAATTCATGCTCAAACGCGCCCGTGGATTGCCCAATCATATGGACCGCGAGATCGGGATCGCCTATTGGGCCGAACGCAACTGGAATACAGTCGACGCCACAGAGATCCTGCCCATGATGCGCAACACCCGGCAAGAAATTGAGCGGCTCATGGCCATGCCGGCTGTCGCGGCGGCGCAATCGGCCTGTCTCGCAACCCACGCTAACCGCTATCAAACGCTGATGCAGGAAATCGAGTCTGTTCGGCTGGCGTTCAGACTGGGCTTTCTAACCGACAGCACTCCCCCCTCGGCCGAAGAGGGGCGCGCGTTTCTGGCCGCTCAGCTGCACTTGACCAAAGGTGGCGCCGACACATGACCGGGCAAGTGATCGAACGCCGCATGGCAAGCCAAGAGCTCGGGGGGACTGTCCTGCTCGATGCCGTCGAAACACGTCACGATGGCGAGCGGCGCGTCACGCTCTTTTTCGCGCCCAAGGTTGACCCTGCCCTGATAGAAGCGCCGAAAGGCGCAGTGCTCCTCGCAGAAATGAGCGTGGGCAGTGCGCCCATCCTCATCTATTCCGCGCCCGAAGGACGCCTTGCGTTTCAGACACCCAGCGGCGCGATGGACGTGACCCCGGCCGAGGCCGAGTTATCCCTGCTGGAAGGCCGCGACACCATCGCCGCCGTGCGCAACGGAGAGGATGCCGAGACCGTTCTGACTTGGCTGGCGTTCCATGCCGATCAGCAGCGGATGACCGGTGCCGTGATCCTCGACCGCGCATCTCCCGGTTCGGACCCGGAATTTGCTCAGGCGCTGCGCGAGGGGCTCAGCAAGAGCGGGCGCGACATCCGGGTTATCCTGCTCACGAGCGATCAGCCGCTGGGCTATCCCGATGCCCCGCCCGAAGCGCATCCCTTTTGTGTTCCAGAGGCGCCGGGCAAGGACCGGATGGAAATACCCGCACCCGCGCCATGGCAGTCGCCCCTCGGAGCGCTCAGCTACTACGAAATTGCCCGCCACCGCTTTCTGGCAGAGGCCCGCGCCGTGGCCAATATCGACGTTCACGATCTGGTCGTAACCGGGCCCGAGACGATCTTTGATAGCGCAGTTGCCGCTCGCGGTGGCTTGATCGTACTGATCGGGCGGCATTGCTATCCTTGGCGCGTGCGCAATGGTCAGCCAACGCGCTTTGCCGATCACATCTGCGTTCAATTCGATTCGGGTGGCGGGCGGCAGCGCTGGTGCCTCGCGCCTTCGAAACTGCCCAAGGATGCGGTCTGGCGTCTGCTGCGGGTGGGCAATGCCCGCCCAGATGCGGCCCGCACACAGGGGTTTCATCGGCACATGGCGCTGCGCCACCCGACCCCGTCAATCTCGCGGATCGTGCCGAAATCCTCTTTGATCGAGCACCCACCGCTGCTGGAGCGCGCGCAATCCTACTTTGATCACACACCGGTGCGCATGCCTGAAATCGCCCCCGATCCGCTACATGGCGGACGCGGGCGCGCGGCAATCGTTACGACGATGAAGAACGAGGGTCCTTTTATCCTCGAATGGCTGGCCTATCACCGCGCGATAGGGTTCGACGATATCCTCGTCTACACCAACGACTGTACCGACGGCACCGACACCATGCTTCAACTGCTGGAGCGCAAGGGATTTGTGCAGCATCGCGACAACCGCTTTCGCGAGATGGACTTGCCCCCGCAACATGCCGCTCTGCAATCCGCCGAGAGTGAGCCGGTGATCAAATCTGCCACTTGGATCACCTGCATCGACGTGGATGAATACATCAACATCAAAACCGGCGATGGCACGCTCGATGCGCTCTTCGCTGCGGTGCCGGATGCCAACATGATCGCGATGACCTGGCGGCTTTTTGGAAATGGCGATGTGCGAGACTATGTCGACCGCCCCATTACCGAACAGTTTCTGCGCTGTGCCCCGGAATTTGCGCGCAAACCGCATCAGGCCTGGGGATTCAAGACCCTGTTCCAGAATATCGGCTTGTTCAAGAAACTGGGGGTGCATCGCCCCAAGGGGCTTAACCCCCAACTCTGGGAAGAAATCAACTGGGTGAATGGATCGGGCAAGCCCCTGCCTCGCGAAATGTATCGCAATGGCTGGCGGTCAACGATCGAGACGTATGGCTACGACCTCGTGCAACTCAATCATTACGCCGTCCGCTCTGCCGAGAGTTTCTTGGTCAAGCGTGACAGGGGGCGGGTGAACCATGTGGACCGCGACCAAGGCCTCGCTTACTGGTTTCGCATGAACAACAATTTCCAGGAGGATCTCTCGATTCAGCCGCGCCTCGCGATGATGCGGGCCGAGCTGGATCGGCTGATGCAGGACCCTGAAATTGCCGCCGCGCATCACCATTCGGTAGCCTGCCATCGCGCAAAAATCGCCGAATTGCGCGCGACCGAAAATTACAGCAACTTCTTCGCAGAATTGACAAGCCCCCGCATGGAACGCCTGTCGCGGTTGCACGGCCACTTTGGATCGAATGTCTTTCTATCCGGTCCGGGCGTGATCCCTGACGAGGTTGCATCACGCGACCCCATGGCTGAGTGGTTCTTTACCGTGGAGTTGCAGGGCGATACCGCGCATTAGCCGAAATCGGCTGAAATCGCCTCTACCAGCTCGTCCATATCAGGGTCCATCCGCAATGACGCCGCTTTGCGTCGGTGCCACTCGACGCCTTTGGCGTGCAAATCTGCCAACTGCGGGTCCCTTTTGAACAGCTCAAGCCATTCCGCGGTTTTCTCGCTGTACCGCGCAACCGATTGATCAATTTCATCATTCAGGTTGAATTTGTCCCAATATTCCTTGCCCAGAACATGATGCGAATGGTTGGCCCGCCCGCGCGCGCGCTTGACCAAGAAGCTGTCCATGGAGCGCAACGCATAATGGTTCACCTGCGCATGCGTAAAAAGCGGCGGATTCTCCGTCCGGCGCCCGTTCACGACATAATCAAGGCCGCCGGGCAGGACGCGCCGCACGGTGGCAATATGTTCCTCTCGCGACACCGGCGCATGCAGGCCCATGCGCAGGAACTTGTGCTGATTGGTGTAGAGAGATTTGACGAACTTGCCGGTACCGGGCCGCGTCTCGGCGTCCCATTCATATTCGCCCTTGGTGAATTGTTCGGTCACGGGCTTGTCGACGAACTGGCCGACACCATTCGGTCCAAACACACGCCATGGTACCGAAATCACATCCGCATCTGCACCGGACCCTTGGACCAACGCCCGCACGGAACCGTCCCCCAGATGAATATTCAGGAACTCGTCCACATCACACACAAACACCCAGGACGCATTCAGCACGATGTCATAGCGGCGGCTGGCCTGCCGCAGAGCGCTGCGGTGAATGCCCGCCTTGCGCACAACCGTGTCATGCTGCGTGACATGGCCCATCTCTTGCAGCCGCCGCAGGATTTCAACCGTCGTATCTGTGCAATCGTTGGTGCAAACCAGAATATGATCGAAACCGAGCGTTTTGTAATGCGCCACCCATTCCAGGATATAAGGGGCCTCGTTCTTCATCGTCGAGACGACGGTATAGGTCTCTGTGCTCATATCCGCCTCTTTGCGCGCGCCGTATGGCGGCTCTGTTTTGCCGTCACCTTAACGTGAGCATCCCCGCCAAGACAAGCCGCATGGCGGCGCTGACACGAACCCGCAATTTCACTGACGCCTCCCATTCTGACGATTCACAAACCCGGTCAGAGCGTCTAATCTGCTCGAAATCGCACTGTGCCGACGGCATGGCGCGCTAGAAGGAGAGTTTCTGGTGGCACGGATACGCGAGGTTGGGACGCTCTGGATTGGCGGCGCACTGAGTTGGCTGGAACAGATTTGCCTCAAGTCCTTTGTGGACAAGGGTCAGAAGATCACCCTCTTCGCTTATGAACCCATCCCGAACATGCCCGCAGGGGTCATCTTTCGCGACGGGCGCGAGATCATCGACACCGAAGATTTCATAAAATACGAGCAGAAGAACAGCTACGCACTCTTTGCCGACTGGTTTCGCCTGCACATGATCCACAAATGCCCCGGCATGATCTGGGTGGATACCGATGTCTATTGCCATCGCCCGATGGACTATGACAGCGACTATGTGTTGGGCTATGAATTGCCGGGCGAGCGTCGCGTGAACAACGCGGTGCTCGGCCTGCCCGCCGACAGCGAGATTCTGGCGCAGATGCTAGAATTTACGTCGGATCGCTATTCCATCGCCCCTTTTCTGCCCCGCAAGCGTCAAGAGATGATGCGCAAACAGGCGCAAAAGGGCAAACCAGTGCATGTTTCGCAGCAACCCTGGGGCGTTTGGGGGCCGATGATGGTCACGCATTATGTCCATGCATTGGGTCTGGAAGAGCATGTGCAGCCGCTCAACGCCTTTTACCCGATCACCTTTCCGGAACGATTCAAGTTCCTGCGGCGGGCGGAGCTGGCAGAGGGGCTGATAACGCCGGAAACCACGGCGCTGCACCTCTGGGCCTCGAACAAGCGTCAATTGGGCAATATTCACAACGGCCTTCCACCCAAAGGATCCTATCTGGAGAGGCTGGTGCAGGAGACCGGCATCACGCCAGCACTGGCGCCGATCAAGGGGCGTGGCAACACAACTTTCGAAGGGGCCCTGATCGACGAGTTGGACCTCGACACTGTCACGGTAGCGGCAGATCTGACCGGACAGGCCCGCGGGTTCATGCTGGCCCTGCACCACAAGTTCGATTGCGACATCCAGCTGATCAACTGCAACCGCCGCGGCAAATTCAAAGACGGTGATCAGGAGTGGCTGGCGGGCTACATGTCTTTTTTGATCGAGAATGATGTAAGCCCCGACCGCATCCGGGTCCTGCGCGCAGAGTCGGACCTGCGCCCGGTGGATGTCTTATGCAATCTCTCGGGCTTTGGCGACCGTCACAACGTGCCGTTCCTTGGGAAATTCCTCGAACGCTGTCTGCATGCGGACAGTCGCGTCTTCATGGATGTGCGCAAAGGCTCGGGGGCGTTTCCGTTTCTGAAGGCGTTTGGCACCTACACAGCCCTCTCGACGCGCGAGGATGACGGGCATCCGATCACCCGCATTCGTCTCCAGCCCAAGGCGCCAGAGGTTGCACCGACCGAAGACACTTGGGACCAGATCGCGCATCAGTTGGCCGGACGGGACGGCTGGTATCGTGCGGGGCCAGAGGGGCACAGCTTTCTCTTCATGCCCCGCGATCCGGATACGCTGGTGGTCACATTCGACAACCTTGATATCGCCATGACCAAGCGCGAGGACCGGCGCCCTTGGGGATACAATTTCATTCAGGAACAAGGCTGGTCGATGTTGGGCGTTCTGGCAGGCGGCTGGACATGGTATCGCGAGCCATGGGTTTGCGATCAGTTCGACACCCTCAAGCAAGACGGCTTCTTCAAGAAGTTTCGCCGGGTCGTGTTCTATGGCGCTTCGATGGGGGGCTATGCTGCCTGTGCCTTTGCGCCGGCAGCGCCCGGTTGCGACGTGGTCGCCATCTCGCCTCAGAGCACGGTCGACAGATCCATCGTCCCTTGGGAAACCCGCTACAAGACCGTGTGGGACAGGGATTTTTCCGGAAAGTACGGAGACGCCGCAGAGGTAAGTCGTGCGGCCCATCGTGTGTCGATCCTCTATGATCCCTATGAGCCACTCGATGCTCAACATGCAGCGCGATTCCAACATCCAAATGTGCAGCACCTGCGCGCGCCCCTTCTGGGGCATCGTTTGGGCAGCGCGCTTAATCAGATGGGCATTCTCAGCCCGATCATCCTTGGGGCCCTGAATGGCACTCTGACGACGCAGGACTATTACCGCCTGCTGCGCGCTCGGCGCGACTTGCCGCGCTACCAACGCGAATTGTTCAACCGCGCTGTTGCCAAAGGGCACGCCAAACTTGCCGAAAGGCTTGGGGAGAAAATTCTGGCTCAGAACCCGAATCGTGCCGTGCGCATCGGTCTCGAGGCACTCAAGGCGGGGTGATCCCCGGATCTCGGCCCCAAACCGCCGCGCCCTCATCGCACGACGAATTCGGCATGCAGCGCCCCGGCCGCCTTGATACTCTTGAGTATGTCGATCATGTCTCGCGGGGCCACACCCAGCGCGTTCAAACCCGCAATCACCTCCGAGAGCGAGGTTCCCGGCAAAACCTCGGCCAATCCGATCCCTGGCTCTTCTTCGATACCCGCCTGGGTGCGCGGCACCACGACGGTCTCACCTTGGGCAAAGGGATTGGGTTGTACCACCAGTGGCGTTTCCTGAATGCGCAGGGTGAGATTACCCTGCGATACGGCCACCCGCGAAATCCGGACATCCTGCCCCATCACGATCGTGCCGGAGCGTTGATCCACCACCACTCGCGCCTTGCGCTCGGGCTCGACCAGAATATTTTCGATCTGGCCAAGGGCATGGGCAGGAGAAGCGGCACGCATGCGCGAGAGCGTCAATTGCACGGTGCCCGCGTCTAGCATAACGGCCGCGTCGCGCCCCAGGGTGCCGTTGATCGCAGTCTCGATCCGCGCGGCAGTGGTGAAATCCGGCTCTCTCAAGGCAAGACGGACCGTGTCCAGCGCGGTAAAATCAAAGTCGATTTCGCGTTCGATCCGCGCCCCAGAGGGGATCACGCCCGCCGTCGGCACCCCTTGCACGACGCCGCCCGCATCCCCTTGGGCGGCGACGCCACCCGCGATGATCGTACCCTGAGCCACGGCATAGATCTGACCATCGGCCGCATTGAGGGGCGTCATCACAAGGGTTCCGCCCAACAGGCTCTTGGCATCGCCAATGGCGGATATTGTCACGTCGATCTGGCCCCCAGCACGGGCAAAGGGTGGTAGTTCAGCGGTGACAAAGACTGCAGCGACGTTCTTGGGGCGAAATTGCTCTCCAGAAACGTTTATCCCGAGGCGTTCGAGAATGTTCGACATGATCTCTTCGGTGAACGGCGCGTTGCGCAATCCATCCCCCGTGCCATTCAGCCCCACGACAAGGCCGTACCCCACAAGATCATTGCCACGCACCCCGTCGAACTCGACCAGATCCTTGATCCGGATCGGACTGGCGGATGCCGCGATGCCGGCGACCGCAAACGCCAGAACCGCGCCCCCCCTGACAATTTGCGACCAGAGCCTCATGACAGGAAATTCAACAGGCTGAGACGCGATGCGCGCGCCGTGACGGTATAGAGCGACTCCAGTTGGATTTGCACCTGCTCCAGGTCGACCGCTGTCTCGAACGCATCCACAGAGATCAGTTCCGCGCGTGCGATCTCGAAACTGGTGATTTCAGTGGCAATCCGCACCGTCGATTGCGCGATCCGGTTCTCAGCTTGACCGAGACTGGCGCGCATTGCGGTCAGCACATCCTGATGCGCCAGGAGCGCGACACCCGCCCCTGACGCAAGAGCGATCCGATCACCCAACGGCAGGGAAAGACCTGCATCATCGCTGGCAGCAATCAGCGCCACCTGCTTGAGCGCCTCGCGCATGCCCGTGTCATCTGCCCGGATATCAAGGGCGACAGACTCGCCCGAGCCAAGCCTGTATGTGGCAACCTCGCTGTGCCCGCCCTGATAGATCGAGGCCAGAAACCCGCCCGACGGGCTATCAAAATAGATATCCAGCCGGCTTTGCACCTCTGCGGCGCTCGTCGCCCCGATGAGAGCGCCTCGCACCTCGGACAGCAGAGTTTCGGCCGGGGCCAAAGGGCTTGTGTCGGTCTGCGCCCCGGAAAACAGGGACCGGCCGGCAACCTCTGTGTTAAGGGCCCCGATCAGGGAACCAAGGGCCTGAACGGCACTATTCGCAACGTCTGAGACTTGGCGTGTCGTACCGGCCGTCCCGAGCGTGATGGCCTGCGCCGCCAGGTCGGTGGTTGCGCTCTGCACACGGGCGAGCGCGGCCTGCATGACCTCTGTGTCGGTTGCAGCCTCGCGTGCTGCCGTACGATGCCCTGACAAGAGCACCAGCTCGTGCTCGATATCGGCCAGCGGCAGGAAGTTTCCCGACAGGTGCCGCCCAAGGTCTGCCGCCCGTCCGCTGCTCAATTCCAGCCCAAGGCGGTCCAGTTGCTGGCGCAGGTCCACACCCTGCCGGCGCAGCGCAAAGGATTGGGCAAGATCACCAATGGTCTGAAAATTCATGGTCATATCCTCAGCAGGGTATCAAGCATGTCATCAATCGTCTGGATCATGCGGGCATTGGCGCCGAACGCCTGCTCCACAAGCAACAGACGCTGCAGTTCCGCGTCCCTGTCTACGCCGGTGGCCAATTCTTGTGCCCTGAACTCTTCGGCCTGACCCGTGGCAAAGCTTTGGCGCTCTTCCGTTGCAACCCGCTCTTGCGAGAGGCTCGAGATCAGGGTCGCTGCATGATTGGCGGCAGAACGCATTCCCCCTCCCAAAAGGCCGGACGGCAAACTGGTGGTCTGTGTCAAGGCACGGCTCAGCGCCCCAAGCAGCGCCCCGTTTCCCGGCGGCCCGGCGAGCGATGCCCCAAGGCCGTCTCGAATCCGGAAGACTGCCCCTCCTTGGGAGGGATCAACAACCCGCGTGACCGCGATCCGGCCGGCAAGGCCAAGCTCGTTCTCCGCGGCAAAAACAGTGCCCGCATCCGTCAGGAAACCCGGCGTGTCCGGCGCGCGTGTCGCGTCCAGGCCCGGTTCCTGAAATCGCTCCACCAGATCGCGTGCCAGCGCATCAAGCTTTGCATTCGCCTCAACCGCCGCGCGGTCCCGAATGTCGAACAATGCGCCAAGCCGCCCGCCTTGCAAGGGTCCTCGATCAGCTCCGACGGGTACGTCGGTTCCGTCGATTGCGATACCTGAGACATGCCCGCCTTCGCGTGTCATGTGTGGCGTCACCAGCGGTGCGGGTTCAAAGGTGACGTTGACGGCCCGTCCATCCAGCAACATTCCCCCGGCCGTGGTCACAAGCGCCACAGAGGCATCCCCGCGCGGCAGTTGCCGCAGAGGAACAATCAGTGACAGCGCGTCGATCGCGCGCTGACGCTGATCCTCAAGTGCCGTGATGTCATGGCCGCGCGACTGACCCATAGTGATCTGGGTGTTGAGCGCGGCGACCTCTTTGAGACCCGTGTTCAACGCCTGCACCGCGGTGGCAATGTCGCGATCTGCGGAGGTTCTCAGGCGCGCGATGTCTGCGGCGGCATCGTTGATCCCCGTGGTCAGGCTCTGTGCGGCGCTTAGGACCGCCGCAAGACGGTTCGTATCCTCGGGGCGGTTTGCCGCCGCGTCGAGCGCCGCCTCAAATCTGGCCACCCGACCTGTGAGGGAATTGGGCGCATCGGGCGTGCCAACCGCGGTCTCAACCGCGCGCGCGAACCCGGCCTGCACCTCAGAGGCCGCGCGGGCGCTATCGGCCAGACGCCGGTCGGACAGAAGACCCTGATCGACCTGCCGCACGACACCCATGACCTGGACGCCGCGACTGTCCCGCGTCGCCGCAAGCGTGATCTCGCGCGGCGCGAACCCCTCGGTCAGCGCATTCGCGAGATTGCCCGACAGCACGTCGACCGCGCGAGTATTGGCGGCCAGCCCGCTGAGGGCGCTGGACAGGGCCGAACCGAGGGTCATGGCATTTCCTTTCCTTCTGCCTCAGACAGGCGATTAGCGGATGATGTTGGTTGTTTCCTGCAGCATCTCGTCGACAGTTTGGATTACCTTGGCATTCGAGGAATAGGCGCGCTGCGTCTGGATCATGTCCGTCAGCTCGCCGGCAACATCGGTTGCGGATTCCTGGCGGGCAAAGGCCACGATGTCGCCTGTCGGCCCGTCCCCTGCATCCCAGAGAAAGAACGAGCCGCTATCGGTCGAGGGCAGGTAGGTCTGTTGATCCATCGACACCATGCCGTTCGGATTGGGCAGGTCCACGAGCGGCACCTGATATACAATCCGACTGACCCCGGTATCGAAGGTGGCGCGGACAAATCCGTTGGCGTCCACTTCTGCAGAGGTCATGTTGCCAACCGGAGAGCCATCCTTGGCGATAGAGAGCGGTGCAAAGCTGTCCGAAAGCTGGCTCATCCCATCAGAGGTGCCGGGCCGTCCGATATTGATCTCGATCGGCCCGCCTGCGACATCGACGATGATGCTGCCGCTGGTCGGATCATAGGCCCCGCCTGTCAAACTCTGGACATCAAGAAGCGTGCCTCCCGTTTCGCGCGCGTCGTCGAAGGTCAAGACATACTCACCGATGAGCGCATTGCCCTGCGCGGAGTCCGTCAGGGTTACGGTCCATTCATTCGAGAGGCCCGTCGCGGGAATGGTCGGCGTGAACTGCATCGAAATCGTCTCGGACGTGCCGAGATTGTCGAAATACTCGATCGAAAGCTGTTGTGGATCGCCCAGACTGTCAGAACGCGTCTCTGTGGCAGGCAGGTTGATGCCCAGATTGATGGCGGTGGTCGGCTCGCCGGTCAGTTGATTGACATTGATCTGGACGGCTTCCAGTCCCGTGCTCGTATCACGGGAAAACTCGGGGATGGAGCCGTCGGGATTGGCGGGCCAGCCCAAAAGAACCAGGCCGGATTCCGTGACCAGCCGCCCCTGGGAATCGGTACGGAACGAACCGGTTGTGGTCAGCAGCATCTGTGGATCGCCATTGCCAACCGAGAGGTCGGTGACGCGCGCAACCGGGAGAAATCCACGGTCACGCACCGCGAGATCGGTCGGGTTCGCAGAGCTGACAATCGCGCCGCCTTGATCAATCAGGCGCTGCGTTCCTGCGCGCACCCCGCCTGCCGTATAGCTGCCACCACGACCAGAGATGACAACGGATTCGAAATCGGCCTCAACGCGGCGATAGCCGAAGGTCGATGAGTTGGCGATATTGTCCGAGATCGTGGCGAGCCGCGTGGCATTCGCGTTCAGCCCCGCAACGCTGGCATTGAGTGAGGAGGAAATTGTCATGGATACGCCCTTCTGCTGCGTCGACCAACCTTGGGACTCAGGCATACGCGCGTAACTTTAACAGTCCGCTAATGGATAAAAATCTCGCTAGTTCTCTCTATCTCGGGATCGCAGCAGGATCATCTGGAGCCTGTTGTTACGCAGGTCCATCGGATCGGTGACATTCGGCGACCGGTCCGCGTGACCCGTGATCCTGCGCATCCGGGGGGCCGCGAGGCCCGCGTCCTCTAGCATCCGGCGAAACTGATTGGCGCGCGCGGTGGACAAGTCCCAAACGGGGTTTCGGACCAGCGTAATGGGCTGCGCGCGCGCATAGCCCGCGAGTGCCGCATCGTTGATCACAAGATTGGCTGCAGAGGCCAAGAGCACCGAAAGGTCTTGGAGCAATCGCGTCGGGCTGGTCTGTTCCGCCTCAAAAAGCAGGGCACCGGGCAGGTCGAAAATCTCGATCACCAGCCCCTCATCGGTCACACGGGTCACGATGTGGCGCAACAGGTCGTCCGATACCATACTCTCGCCGCTGCGGCCGGTCAGCATGGATTCGATGGTGGAAAATGCCTGTGCTTCGGCCTCTTGCTCCGCCGAAAGATTGCCCCCCTCCATCTGGCCCATTTCGCCTCGCGCCTGCTGGCTGGAGGTTGCCAGACGTTGCGCGGCACCAGTGCCATTCTGCGCCAAAACATCCTGAGAAAAGACGCTCTCGCCACCAAAGGCCCCTTCGCCCCCGCCTGACGTCCGGCTGATCGGAACAGTCGGGCTGAAATAGTCCGATATCCCCTTGCGTTGTTGTTCCGTCGTCGCGTTCAACAGCCACATCAGCAGGAAAAAGGCCATCATGGCCGTGACAAAGTCTGCATAAGCGACTTTCCAGGCACCGCCATGATGCCCGCCACCGCCCACAACCTTCTTCCGTTTGATGACGACTGGCGCGGCATTGCTCTGCGCGCCCATTCTCACCACCTTTGTACTCACCCGCGTCAAGGGTTAGCACAACAGAGCTTACCGGGCTGTTAACACCTCAAGTTTTAACAACTTACCGGTCCTAAGCCTGCCCCGGCAACCACAGGACAATCGCCGGAAAGGCCACCAGCAGCGCAATAGTGACGGCATCCGCGACAAAGAACGGGGCCACGCCCTTGAACACATCCTGCACGCTGATATCGTCCCGCACCCCCGCCACGACAAAGCAATTGAGCCCGATGGGTGGGGTGATCAAACAGAATTCTGCCATCTTGACCACGAGGATGCCGAACCAGATCGCGCACATGGGCCCCGACATGCCAAAGGTGCTCTCGGCCGCGCTGACCGCAACGCCGCCATTCAGCGCCATGACCGCCGGATAGACCACCGGCAGCGTCAACAGCAGCATTCCGATCGCATCCATGAACATGCCCAAGACGGCATAGGCCAACAGGATGCAGATCAGGATAAGCATCGGCGACATGGTCAGAGAGGTGATCCAATTGGCAAAGGCATGCGGCAGATCCGCAAAGCCGAGAAAGCGCACATAGATCAGCACGCCCCAGATGATCGTGAAGATCATCACGCTCAGCTTGGCGGTTTCCAGCAGAGCATCCTTCAACTCGGGCCACCGCATCCCGCGATAAAGCGCGACCAGAAACACGAGAAACGCGCCGATAGCCCCGCCTTCGGTCGGGGTGCCCCAGGCATCGCCGCCAAACGGGTTGTAGACAAAGAACACGATGGTCACGACCACAAAGACGATGGGCAGCGCAGGAGGCAATGAAACGAACCGCTCGCGCCATGTAAAGCCCGTGACCGGCGGGCCGAACCCCTTGATGGTCAGGGCCAAACCGATGATCAAGGTCACATAGACAACCGCCGAGAACACCCCCGGCACAAAGCCCGCCAACAAGAGCTTGCCCACGTCCTGCTCGACGATGATCGCGTAGATAACAAGGAGCGCCGAGGGCGGGATCAGGCTGGCCAAGGTGCCGCTGGCGGCCACGACGCCTGCGGCAAAACGCTTGTCATATCCGATCTTGAGCATCTCGGGGATGGCGATGCGGGCAAAGACCGCCGCCGTCGCCACGCTCGCCCCCGACACGGCGGCAAAGCCCGCGGTGGCGAACACCGTCGAGACCGCAAGCCCCCCCGGAACCCATGCAATCCAGCGCTTTGCCGCCTCGAACAGTGCCTGCGTGAGGCCTGCGTAATACGCGAGATATCCAATCAGAATGAATGTGGGAATGAGGCTCAGCGCCTGCGAACTCACCTTGGAATGGGGCACCTGCCCCGCGGTCTTGACCGCAACGGTCAGGGCCCAGAAGAATTCGTCACCCGCATAGCCCTTTTTGGACCAGAAAATCCAGATCAGGCCAATGACACCGGCAAGGGCCGCTGCAAAAGCCACCCGCATGCCCAAAATCACGACGACCAGCATGATACCGGTGACGACGATTCCGATCTCGATGGGTTCCATCAGGCGCTTTCCTTACGTGTCATGGCCGGTCAATTGCGCGGCTTCTCGCGCGGCCTGCGTGGCCACATCCTCGATCAGGGGCACCGCAACTGGTTGTTCGGACCCAGAGATGAACGCCCGCCCATAAGCCCAGACTTGCAGCGCCAGCCGTAGGGAAAGCACGGCAAAGGCGATGGGAGCCAGTATCTTGGCGGGCCAGATCGGCAGGCCAATGTCGATGGTGCTGTCCCGGCTCCACATCGGCGCGGCCCAATCGAAACTGCGCTGGAAATGCGCCCAACTGCCCCAAACCAGCAATAGCATCAGGATCAGCACGGCCAGCGTCGTGATGAGCTCGACCAACCAGAGCGACCGGCCGCGCAGCATCCCGACCACCACATCCATGCGAATATGTCCCCCGTCCCTCTGCGTATAGGCCACGCCCATGAACGCGATAAGCGGCATGATCTGTTCGATCCAGTCGACATAGCCGGGCACAGGTTGATTAAAGAAATTCCGCCCACTGACAGAGATCACCGCAAGGATCATGATGCTGAACACCGCAAGGCCGCTCAGCAGCGCGAGCAGCCGCTCAAGGCGATAGAGGTGCCGGTCGAGATGGCTCAGAAGGCTGTTATCGGACAGCACGGATGCAGAACCCGCCATCGGTTTTCCCCCTGTCTTTGTGGGAAGAGAAGCGACCCACCGCGCGGATTGCGCAGTGGGTCGACGTCATCGACTCAGGAGCCGCCCTTGATTTCAGTCAGTTTGGTCGTCACGAAATCATAGAGTTCCTGCGCCGGCAGGCCGCGTGCGGTATTCTCTTCGATCCAGCTCTGCGCGGCCGGTCCGGCGGCCACTTCCTTGAACGCATCGAGCGACGCCTGATCAAAGTTGACCGAGGTGATCCCGCGCTCTTCAAGGGCAGGGCCCCAAGCCTTCATGGTCTCGTTCTCGTAATAGTCGATGTAATGCGTCAACGCTTCGTCGACCGATCCGAGCAGCGCCTCGCGCTCGGCATCGCTCAGCGCATTGAGAGCATCGTTATTGACGACAACCGGGCAATTCACCGTGCCGGGGTTGAGGTTGGCGGTCCACCAAGTCGCGCTCTCGATAGTGCCAAAGGACATATGTGCATGCGGCGCAAAGCTGACGGCCTTGACGACGCCGCTGTCCATCGACTGCCGCACTTCGGTCGCCGACATCGAGGTAGGCACAGCGCCGATGGCCTCCATGGCCGCGCCGATGCCGCCCAAGGCGCGCACACTCATGCCTTTGAAGTCCTCGGGGCTGTCCGGCACGTCACCGGCACCGACAAAATTGTATTGCGGCATCGGTGTGGGCATCAAAAGCGTGGCATTCCAACGTGCCAGATCGGCCTGAACTGCCGGATGCGCATAGAGCGCCTGCGCCAGCGCCGTTTCCTGCTCCAGCGTTTCCACACCAAGGAAGGGCAATTCCATCACCGTCAGCGACGGGTTCTTGTCGGCGTGATACCCAGCACAGAACTGCGCCATTTCAAACGCCCCGATAGAGATCCCATCGAGGTTCTCTTTCTCGTTCGAGAGGCCGCCATAGCTGATGTTCAGGGTGAATTCGCCATTGGTCTTGGCGCTCACCAATTCCGCGATCTTTTCCACATGCTCGGTAAAGGCGCGGCGCTTGCCCCAGACGGACACGTTCCACTCCGTCGCCATCGCCTCGCCCGCGAAGGCAAGGCTGATGGCCGCCACAGCGGTGTAGGTCAGATATTTTTTCATGCTTCTTCTCCCTGTTTTAGATGTTTGATTGGGGTCGCCACGCGGAAATAGGTCAACTTTGTTCTTTTGAAACAAAGAAAACCGCCAGCAACCCAGAGGATTGCCCGTACAACACACCAGCAGCGCCACTTTGTCCAGTCCTTAGGAGACAGAGGCCTTGATCAACCGCTTGGTCGGGTCGGGGACTGTGTGAGGACCGAGAGCGAGCAGGTCCGGCGACTGACTTTGCACGGGCCGCGCAGGTCAGTCGCCCCGGTCCCCTCGCGCCTCAGAACTGCGGCAGACCGTTGTCGAGGTCATAGGATTTGACCGTCATCAGCGGCTGGTCCGCGTCATGTGCGAACACGAACACATGCGCCCGGTTATCCGCCAGTGTCATGCGGCAGAACATCTTGTCCATGTCGAACTCTGACGGACAAATCGCAAGATCGACATGCTCAATGGCGTGCTCAAACACCTCATAGGTCATGCGCCCCTCGGTTAGCGTGGCGATTTCGGCATGGGATGCGACCGCCGCAACGCCGCAAAGCGCGGCAAGACCAAGGCTGTGAAAGAGGGGGAGATTCATTATCTGATTCCTTTTATCAGGTATTTAGAATTTTCGCATACTATTTTAGTCAACTAATTGAAAGCCTCGTCTGGTCAGTCCCCCTACGCCATGCTAAACGCGGCCCACTCGCGTGACGAAAGGTTCCGCATGCCAGACAGTGCACCCGCCAGACCTGCCCTCTCGCGGCCTGAATTCATCGCCATGATGGCGATGATGGCCGCGACGGTCGCGTTCTCCATCGACGCTATGCTGCCCGGCCTGCCCCATATCGCCGAGGCGCTCACACCGGACGCTCCGAACCGTGCGCAGCTGATCATCACCGCTTTTCTGCTAGGGCTTGGGGTGGGCACTTTTGTTTCCGGCCCACTTTCGGATTCCTTTGGTCGCAAGCGAGTGATCCTGATCGGTGCGGCGATCTATGCGGCGGGGGCCGCTCTGGCGATGGCGGCCCCAAGCCTTGAGACATTGCTTGCCGCGCGCGCGGTGCAGGGTGTTGGGGCTGCGGCCTTTCGCATCGTGTCGATCGCGATCATTCGCGATCTCTACGCCGGGCGCGAAATGGCACGTCTCATGTCCTTCGTGATGATGGTCTTTGCGCTGACACCTGCCATGGCCCCCCTTCTGGGCGCGGGCGTTATCGTGCTGGCGGGTTGGCGCGGGGTTTTTGCGGCCTTCGTGGTCTTTGCGCTGACCCTGTCGCTCTGGATGGCGCTGCGCCTGCCTGAACCCCTGCCACCACAAGCGCGCCGCGCGTTTCGGGCCGCGCCCCTCTGGGCCGCGCTGCGAGAGGTTCTGGCCCATCCGGTGACACGCGTGGCCATTGTGGTGCAAATGCTGTGCATGACCACGCTTTTCACCTCGCTCAGCATGGTGCAGCCGATATTCGATGAAACCTTCGGCCGCGCCGCAAGCTTTCCTTATTGGTTCTTCCTGATGGCTCTGATTGCAGGTTGCGGCAGCTTCCTCAACTCCCGTCTTGTCATGCGCCTCGGGGTAGAGCGGATGGTGAGCGGAGCACTGGCGGCACAAATCGTGCTTTCCAGCATCGCGATTGCAGTCTGGCAGATCGGCCTGCCGCCCGGCGCGCAATTCGCCACCTTCCTGATCTGGCAGACCAGCGTTTTCTTTCAGGCCGGGCTGACACTTGGCAATCTCAACGCGCTGGCGATGGCCCCCATGGGTGCGATCGCGGGCATGGCCGCAAGCGTGACCGGCGCTGTGGCCACCGTGGGCAGCGTCGCGATTGCCGTGCCCATCGGGCAGCACTTCGCGGGCACCCCGATGCCTGCGCATCTTGGCGTGCTTGGCGCGGTGCTGACAGGCTTTGTCCTGATGCAACGCTTGCGGGCGCGCACTGCGGAGATGGTCTGAGTCATTTTATTTTGTATACCGTCGCATACTATCTTTATCGGACGCAAATTATCCGCTAAGACAAGCCCAATCCAACGAGTCGCGCGCCTGCGCCGCAGGGCCGCCGCGCGCATCCCCTGATCGGAAAGGATCCCCGATGGCCACGTCCAATACCCCCGACATCATCTATACCAAGGTCGATGAGGCCCCCGAACTGGCAAGCGCCTCGCTCTTGCCGATCATCCAGCGCTTTGCAGCGGCTGCTGGCGTGAGCGTGGGCACCAAGGACATTTCGCTCGCGGGCCGTATCCTCGCCGCCTTCCCGGAGTCGCTGACCGATGATCAGCGGATCGCCGACGATCTGGCAGAGTTGGGCGAACTTGTAAAAACACCGACAGCGAATGTGATCAAACTGCCCAATATTTCGGCCTCTGTGCCGCAACTCCTGGCCGCAATTCGCGAATTGCAGGCCCAGGGCTATGCCGTCCCCGACTATCCCGAAGAACCCGCGACCGAAGCTGAAAAATCCGCGCGCGCCAAGTATGACGCGCTCAAGGGCTCTGCCGTGAACCCGGTGCTGCGCGAGGGCAATTCTGATCGCCGCGCAGCGAGCGCCGTCAAGAAATACGCACAAGCCAATCCGCACCGCATGGGGGATTGGACCGCCGACAGCAAGACGCGCGTGGCGGCCATGTCAGGCGGGGATTTCTTTTCGAACGAGAAATCCGCAACCCTGCCTCACGCGACCAAGGCCAAGATCGTTCTGGAAACCGCCAATGGCGAGACCGTGCTCAAGGACGGGCTGAGCTATCCGGCGGGCACGGTGGTAGACGCCACCTATATGAGCGCCGCCGCTCTGGACGCCTTCCTTGCCGAAGAAATCACGCGGACCAAGGCCGAGGACGTGCTATTTTCCATCCACCTCAAGGCCACGATGATGAAGGTTTCCGACCCGATCATCTTTGGTCACGCGGTCAAAGCCTTTCTCGCGCCCGTGTTCGAAGAATTTGGCGACGAGATGACCGCATTGGGCGTGAACCCGAATTCCGGTCTTGGCGACCTCTTGGCCCGCGTCAAGGACAACGCCGCAATCATGGCCGCGATCGAGGCCTGCATGGCCGCGCGCCCGCCGCTCTACATGGTCGATTCCGACAAGGGGATCACCAACCTGCATGTGCCGTCCGACGTCATCATCGACGCCTCGATGCCCGCGCTCATCCGCGCAGGCGGCAAGGGCTGGGGACCGGACAACAAGGAGCATGACGCTGTGTGCGTCATCCCCGACAATACCTATGCGCCGGTTTATGACGAGACGATCAAGTTTTTCAAAGAGCATGGGAAGCTGAACCCAGCCACCGCAGGCACCGTGCAGAACATCGGCCTCATGGCGCAAAAGGCCGAAGAATACGGCAGCCACCCGACCACGTTCGAAATGCCCCAGCCGGGCACCGTCAAGATGGTGCTCGAAGATGGGACCGTCCTGCATCAGCATAATGTCGAAGCCGGCGACATCTGGCGCTCGGCCTCGGCCCGCAAGGCGCCGATCGAGGATTGGGTCAATCTGGCCATCGAGCGTCAGAAGGCGACAGGCTATCGGTCGATCTTCTGGCTGGATGCGGCGCGCGCCCACGATGCGGAACTGATCGCAATGGTCAAGCCGATCCTTGAGGCGCGGGGTGTGTCCGACAAGTTCGAGATCATGGCACCGCGCGAAGCAACCCGCGCCAGCCTCGAGACCATCACCAAGGGCGAGAACAGCATTGCCATCACCGGCAACGTGCTGCGCGATTATCTCACGGACCTCTTCCCGATCCTCGAACTGGCGACCAGTGCCAAGATGCTGTCCATCGTCAAGCTGATGCAGGGCGGCGGCATGTTCGAGACCGGGGCCGGTGGCTCTGCGCCCAAGCATGTGCAGCAGTTGCAGTCTGAGAACCATCTGCGGTGGGATTCCTTGGGTGAATTCTGCGCACTTGGCGAGAGCCTCAAGTTTCTGGCCGACACCAATGGCAATGAGCGCGCTCGCATTCTGGGTGAGGCGGCCGAGGTCGCGACCCAGGGCATTCTGGACCACGACCGCTCGCCCAGCCGCAAGGTCGGAGAGTCGGACAACCGCGACAGCCACTACTGGTTTGCCCGCTACTGGGCCGAAGCCTTGGCCGCACAGACCGAGGATGCAGCCTTGGCCGCCGAGTTCGCCCCCGTTGCACAGGCACTGGCCGAAAACGAGGCCAAGATCGTCGGGGAATTGGCGGCGGCCCAAGGCAAGCCCGCTGATATCGGCGGCTATTACCACGCCGATCCGGCCAAGCTGGCGGCCGTGATGCGCCCAAGCGCGACGCTGAACGCAATCATCGGCTGATAGACCTGGACCGCGCGGCCCTCTGGTCGCGCGGTCTATTCTCCGACCGGGGCCACGCTGTTACCCGCCAGTTCCTCGGAAAAGGGGCGCGGCAGCGGCTCCTTGCCCAGACGGGCGCGATAGGCGGGCAGGCTCTCGGCCACGCGCATCACGTAATTCTGCGTCTCGCGGAACGGGATGTGCTCGATCCAATCAATGATGGCATGGGCATCACGCCCGCGCGGATCGCCATATTCGTCGATCCATTGCGCTGCCCGGCCGGGCCCCGCGTTATAGCCCACCGACACAAGCACGATATTGCCGCCAAAACGCGCCCCAAGCCCCGCCAGGTAGGCCGACCCGAGCCGCGCGTTGTAGACCCAGTCATTCAGCACATCCGACGGCACATAGAGCAGCCCCAGTTCGCGCGCCATGTCCCGCGCCGTCCCGGGCATGAGCTGCATCAGCCCCTGTGCGCCCGCGCCGCTGACAACCGCATGATTGAATTCGCTTTCGCGGCGGGCAATGGCCAACGCCAATTCCATCGGAATGGGTATATCCATCTCCGCCATCGGATGAAGGGCGTAGTAGGGGCGCTCCACGATCACCCCGCGTTCTGCCGCCGTCTTGCCCAGCATCACCTGAAGATGAGGCTGCTCGAGGTCTTCGAGCATGTGACCCATCTGCATCAGGCCCGTGCGATCCTGAGAGTCGGCCAGGTGCAGGAAGAACCGCCGCGCAAGGCTAAGATCATTCATGCGCAGGGCCAGCGTTCCGATCTCATGCAGGTCGGTTTTGGCAAACGCGGCGCTGCGCCAGTCTGGCGTTGCCTCATTCCCCGCAAGGCGCAGATCAAACGGCAGCCCGCCCGCCTCGGCGGCCAACAGCCCGTAAAAACTGGTCTGATAGGCGGCCCCTTCGGCGTAGGCCAGTTGCGCCGCCTCTGGATCGCCCAGTGCTTCTTGGGTGCGACCAATCCAATAACCCGCACGCCCCAGCGAAATCGGCGTGGCGACCGCGGCGCGAAAGCGCTGGAAATGGTCCAGCGCAAGGTCAGGCGCCTTGAGATAGGTCAACGCCAGATAGCCCGAGAGCCATTCGAGATCTGCGTAATTCGACCCCTCGACCAGTTGATGCACGGACGCGATGTCATAGGCCAATTGCGCCTCGCCCGCACGCATGCTCTGGCGCGCCAGGGCGCGCCGCCAACTGGCCCAACGCTCCGGCTCTCCCAGCCCCGCCTTGATGCGGCTCTGGCGCAAGAGGACGGCAATGGCGTCCTCGGGCGCGTTGCTCAGGTGCCGGGTGAACAGCTCAAAGGCGATACCGGGATTGCGCGCCTCGGCCTCGGTCAGCCCCTTGCCGCCGTCGCGCTTCACAGTCTCGCGCAACTTTGCCAAACGGCGCGCTTCCTCTGGGACCAAAGGCAGCATATCCGTCACATCGTCCAGGCCGCGCCAGAGCGCCATTTCCAACCGTGCCTCGTGATGCGGTGCCAAGAGCGCCCCGAACTCGCGCAGGAAATCTTCATGCTCGGCGCGGGTCAGGTCCAGCGTGCGCCAGGCCAACACAAGGCCGATCTCGGCCTCGCCCTGTCGTCCGCGCGCCTGAAGCGCATGCGCCAGGTTGAGGGCACCTGTGCCGGTCTGCGGCGTGTAACCCTCATAAAACGCCAGCACATCGTCGAAATCGGCGTGCGTCATCGGCTCTTCGCTCTGCTGACGCAGATGATCGAGACCGGGCCAATGGGCGTTGCGGCCCAGAAAATCGAGAATCGCGCGCGGTTCGCCCAAGCCCGCGCGCAGGCGGTGCCATTCGATCAGTTCGGCCGCGGCAATGCCATCGCGCCGCGCCAGACTCGCTGCCACCTCCCAACGTCCGCCCTGCATGGCATCGAGCGCACTTGCCAGAGGACGTGGCGCCTTGCGCGGCAATTCGGACGCATACCCCGCCGAAACCGACAGACTCAGCCCCAAAACCATGGTCAGCGCGCGCAACATCTCTTGCATTTTCCGCTATTGCGAAGGATAGACAACGCCAGCCTAAGCGGCCCGCACGCCCGCGTCCATGCACGATGCCGGTAGCGATGTGCGGACTACCGCCGATGGCCCGAGATTTCAGCGGGTCCCGCCCAAACGTCAGCAAGAGGAGCGTGTCATGTTCAGAGGATCTTTTCCTGCCCTGGTCACGCCGTTCAAGAACGGCGCAGTGGATGTGGAAACGCTCAAGAAACTGGTGGAATGGCATATCGGCGAAGGCAGCCATGGCCTTGTCCCCGTGGGCACCACGGGCGAGAGCCCGACACTGACCCATCACGAACATGAGATGGTGGTCGAAGAGGTGGTACGCGCCGCCGCAGGCCGGATTCCGGTGATTGCCGGTGCAGGCTCCAACAACACGCTCGAAGGCATCCGATTGATGCAGCACGCCCACAAGGTCGGGGCAGATGCGGCCCTCGTCGTGACCCCCTATTACAACAAGCCGACGCAGGCCGGACTGATCGCGCATTTTACCGCATTACATGATTGTTGCGACCTGCCGATCATCATCTACAACATTCCCGGCCGTTCCGTCGTGGACATGACACCCGAAACGATGGGCAAGCTCGCGCAATTGCCGCGCATCATCGGGGTCAAGGATGCGACGGGCGATCTGGCACGGGTCTGTGCGCAGCGTATCACCTGCGGCAAGGATTTTCTCCAGATTTCCGGGGAAGATGCCACGGCGCATGGGTTCAACGCCCAAGGCGGTGTTGGCGTGATTTCCGTCACCGCCAATGTCGCACCCAAGCTGGTGGCGCAGGTGCAAGAGGCAACGCTTGCAGGCGACTACGCCAAGGCGCTCGAGTTACAGGATCGTCTGATGCCGCTGCATCGCGCGATCTTTGTCGAGCCCGGGCTCGTAGGCGTGAAATACGCGATGTCGCGGCTTGGCCTGTGCAGCGAAGAAGTGCGCTCGCCTCTCGTTGGCCTCAGTGATCCGACCAAGGCATTGGTCGAGGATGGCATGCGCCACGCTGGCCTGATCAACTGAGCCGGATTGATCTACCGCATGGCACGCCCCATTTGGGCGTGACGTTCGCCCAATGAGGCGATAGAACTGCCGATGTTCGTCATCGGCGTCTTTTCGCGTCATTTTTGCCTCAAATGCACGCGCAATACCGCTATGCCTTGATTTCAGGCCCTGTCCGGGTCTAAGCCGCGCCGCAGCATGTTGCCGCTGCAACTACTCTTAAAACGTCATTATCCGAGGACTCCGATGCAATTGCCCAATCTCGCCCCCGTGCCCGAACTCTACGTCTCTTACGAGAGTGCGCAAAAGCTCAAGGTCGAGGCTGCCAACCTCACCAGCTGGGATCTCAGCCCGCGCCAGATCTGCGATCTTGAGCTGCTGATGAACGGCGGCTTCAACCCGCTCAAGGGGTTTCTCAATGAGGCCGATTATGACAGCGTGGTCGAGACCATGCGGCTGGCCGATGGAACGCTCTGGCCGATGCCGATCACACTTGACGTGAACGAAAAGTTCGCCGAAGCGCTGGAAATCGGTCAGGACATCGCTCTGCGCGACCAAGAGGGCGTGATCCTCGCCACCATGACCGTCACCGATCGCTGGGTGCCCAACAAGGCCCGCGAAGCCGAGAAAGTTTTTGGTGCCGATGATCTGGCACACCCTGCGGTGAACTACCTGCATCATACGGCTGGCAAGGTCTATCTGGGCGGTCCGGTCACAGGCATTCAACAGCCGGTGCATTACGATTTCCGTGGTCGCCGCGATACGCCCAACGAATTGCGCGCCCTTTTTCGCAAACTGGGTTGGCGCCGGGTCGTGGCGTTCCAGACCCGCAACCCGCTACACCGGGCACACCAGGAACTGACCTTCCGCGCCGCCAAAGAGGCGCAGGCGAACCTGCTGATTCACCCCGTTGTCGGCATGACCAAGCCGGGCGATGTGGATCACTTTACCCGCGTGCGCTGCTATGAGGCGGTGCTCGACAAATATCCCAGTGCAACCACCACGATGAGCCTGCTCAACCTCGCCATGCGAATGGCGGGCCCGCGCGAAGCCGTCTGGCACGGCCTGATCCGCAAGAACCACGGCTGCACGCATTTCATCGTTGGTCGCGATCATGCCGGTCCGGGCAAGAACTCTGCCGGGCAGGATTTCTACGGCCCCTATGATGCGCAAGAATTGTTCAAGCAGCACCAGGATGAAATTGGCATCGAGATGGTCGATTTCAAACACATGGTCTATGTGCAGGAGAAAGCGCAGTATTACCCGATTTCCGAAGTGCCGGAGGGGTCGACCGTGCTTGATATTTCCGGCACCGAACTGCGTCGCCGTCTGGCCGAAGGTCTTGAAATCCCCGAGTGGTTTTCGTTCCCCGAGGTGGTGGCAGAATTGCGCCGCACCCGGCCGCCCCGGTCCAAGCAGGGCTTTACCGTGTTCTTCACCGGCTTTTCGGGATCGGGCAAATCCACCATTGCCAACGCCCTCATGGTCAAATTGATGGAGATGGGCGGGCGCCCTGTGACCCTGCTTGACGGCGATCTCGTGCGCAAGAATCTCAGCTCCGAGCTTGGGTTTTCAAAGGAACACCGCGACCTCAACATTCGCCGTATCGGCTATGTCGCCTCAGAGATCACCAAGAACGGCGGTATTGCCATCTGCGCGCCCATCGCGCCCTATGCCACCACCCGCCGCGCGGTGCGCGAGGATGTCGAACAATTCGGCGCCTTCGTCGAGGTCCATGTCTCTACCTCGCTCGAGGAATGCGAACGCCGGGACCGCAAGGGGCTCTACAAGCTGGCGCGCGAGGGCAAGATCAAGGAATTCACCGGCATTTCCGATCCCTATGACGTGCCCGAGAATCCCGAACTGCGCGTCGAGACCGAGAATGTCGATGTCGACAACTGCGCCCATCAGGTCATTCTCAAGCTTGAAAGCCTCGGCTTGATCGCGGGCTGATCGACCTTTCGCCATTGACCAAAAAGGGCCGTCCCGAGTGGGGCGGCCCTTTGCCATTCCAACACCGGAACTGTCGCTCTTCAGTGAACCGTTACCGGCTCCATGTTGTTTTGACGCGCCAGAAGAAAGGCCAGCTTGCGGTCACGCACCAGCGCCAGACGCTCGCCCTCGGCGGTATGCACGGCATAGAGCGTCGTCAGATCGCCCACCTGGTCGCGCATGTCGGCGGGCAGATCGCCCACCTTGACCGCGCGCACATAGACGATGGGGCGGTCCGTGTCCTGTCCAAAATCATATCGCGTATCCATGATCGCTTACCCCTTGTTGATCTTGATCCTCTGCACGACCGGCTCGGGCTGCGCCCGTGTCAGATCGACATGCAAGAGACCGTTTTCCATGATCGCCTCGCCCACTTCGACACCGTCGGCGAGAACGAAAGAGCGCTGGAACTGCCGCGCGGCGATTCCGCGATGCAAGTAGAGCCGATCTTCGGCATCGTCGCTCTGACGACCCCGGATCACCAATTGGCGATCCTCGACCGTGATCGCCAGATTCTCTTCCGAGAACCCGGCCACAGCCAGCGTGATACGATAAGAGTTCTGCGAGGTTTGCTCGATGTTGAAGGGCGGATAGCCCTCATTCCCGGATTTCGCGCTGCGTTCCAGCATGCGTTCCAGTTGTTCGAACCCCAGCATATAGGGGTGTGACCCCAGAGTAAGCTTTGTCATCGACACGTCCTTGAGCGTAAGCGACCGTCCATTTCGAAGGCCCCGTTTCGGCGGCCTCCGATGGAATATGGGGTTTGGTCTGCATGCGTGCAAGGGCTTTGCGAACGCGCCGCGTTTCGGTATCTTATGTGCCTACGACCCAAGAGGAATCGTGTACCATGAATGCCTTTAGCGACCTGTCGATGAAATCCGAAGATGTGTTGCGCGTCGAATTGGAGGAATTCCGCCGTGAACATCGTGATCTCGACGAGGCCATTCGCGCGTTGCAGGACAAGGGCACTGCGGATCAGTTGATGATCCAGCGGCTCAAGAAGAAAAAGCTCTGGTTGCGTGACATGATCGCCCGGATCGAGGACCGGCTCTATCCGGACATCATTGCGTAGCCGCTGATGATCAGTATAGTGCGCGCTTCGACACGAGGGGCGTTATATGGCAGGCGTGAAAATCGGCATCATCATGGGCAGTCAATCGGACTGGCCCACCATGCGCGAGGCCGCGCAAATTCTGGATGAATTGGGCGTGGCCTATGAGACCCGGATCGTCTCGGCGCATCGCACGCCTGACCGGCTCTGGGACTATGGTAAATCGGCGGTAGAGCGCGGCTTGCAGGTGATCATCGCCGGGGCCGGTGGGGCGGCACATCTGCCGGGGATGATGGCCTCCAAGACACGCGTGCCGGTGATCGGCGTGCCGGTCCAGACGCGCGCGCTCTCGGGTGTCGACAGCCTCTATTCCATCGTGCAAATGCCCAAGGGCTTTCCGGTGGCCACCATGGCGATCGGCGCGGCCGGGGCGGCCAACGCCGGGCTGATGGCAGCCGCGATTCTTGCCAATTCCGATGCCGATCTGGCGCAACGCCTTGATGATTGGCGCGCGGCCCTTTCGGCCTCTATCCCGGACGAGCCTGCCGATGACTGATAGGCTTGCCACAGGTGCGACCATCGGAATCCTCGGTGGCGGGCAATTGGGCCGCATGCTCTCTGTTGCCGCCGCGCGGTTGGGGTTCAAGACCGTGATCTTCGAGCCCGCAAGCGATTGCCCCGCGAGCCATGTGGCACAGCGCCATATTCAGGCCGAGTATACGGATGAGAACGCGCTGCGCCGCTTTGCAGAATGCGTCGATGTCATCACCTATGAGTTCGAGAATATCCCCACCGCAGCGCTCGATGTGCTGGAGAAGGTGCGCCCCGTGCGTCCGGACCGCCGCGCCCTCAAGGTCAGTCAGGACCGCCTGCTTGAAAAGGCCTTTCTCAGTGATCTGGGGCTGATGACCGCGCCGTTTGCGGCTGTAGACGACGCCGTGGATCTGGCCGAGGCGATGGACGAAATCGGGACGCCCGCCATCCTCAAGACCCGGCGCTTTGGCTATGATGGCAAGGGGCAGGCGCGGATCATGTCCCCTGCCGATGCCGAACAGGCGCTCGCCGACATGGCCGGGCAACCCGCAATCTACGAAGGCTTTGTCGAGTTCTCCCACGAAGTCTCGGTCATCGCCGCACGTAATCAGACTGGGGATGTGGCCTGCTATGACCCCGGAGAGAATGTGCATGAGGGCGGGATACTGCGTACCACCACCGTGCCGGCGCGCCTGACATCAGCGCAGCGCACCGATGCCGTACTCTTGGCGGCCAAGATATTGAATAGTCTGAAATATATCGGGGTCATGGGGGTCGAGCTCTTCGTGACGCCCAAGGGGCTCATCGTCAACGAAATCGCGCCGCGTGTCCATAATTCGGGCCACTGGACGCAGGCAGGCTGCGCCATCGACCAGTTCGAGCAGCATATTCGCGCGGTGGCGGGCTGGCCCTTGGGCGATGGCACGCGCTACGCCGATATCGTGATGGAAAACCTGATCGGCGCGGATATGGACCGCGTGCCAGACTTGTCCCGCGCGCCCGGTGTATCGCTGCATCTGTATGGCAAGGCAGAGGTCAAGCCGGGCCGCAAGATGGGCCATGTCAACCGGATCGTGACGAAAGCCTGATCCCGTCTTCATCTGGCCGAAAATACCTCGGGGGAGTCCCGGACAAGGTCCGGGACGGGGGCCGCGCCCCCTCTTAATCCCCGGCTGCCAAAAGCGCCCGCAAGCCTGATCGATAATCGGGATAGAGGAGTTTTATACCCAGTTCCTCCTTGATCCGGCGGTTCGAGACGCGTTTTGATTCCGCATAGAACGACCGCGCCATAGGCGTCATCTCGGCGTCGTCGAAGGCCACCTCTTCGGGCAGCGGCAGGCCCAGCAATTCAGCGGCATGGCCGATCACATCCTGCGGCGGGGCGGGATCATCGTCGCAGAGGTTATAGATCGCGCCCGGGTTGGGTCGGGCGATCGAAGCCTCCAGAACCTGTGCGATATCCTCGACATGGATACGACTAAACACTTGATCCGGCTTGACAATCCGCCGCGCCGTGCCTTGGCGCACCTTTTCGAAAGGGCCGCGGCCGGGGCCATAGATGCCCGCAAGGCGAAAGATGTGCAGCGGCAGACCGGGGATCGCCTGCCACGCGGCCTCGGCCTCGACCCGCATCTGGCCGCGCCTGGTCGAGGGGGTAAGCGGCGTCGCCTCATCCACCCAACCACCCGCATGATCGCCGTAAACGCCCGTGGTCGAGAGATAGCCCACCCATTCCAGCCGCTCGGCCGCCTCGGCGATCGCATCGCGATACCGCGCCAGCACCGGATCGCCCGCCGCGTCGGGGCCCGCGGAGATCAACAGATGCGTGGCAGAGGCCAGAGCGGGCCGCAGATCCGTGTCGGGCCAGAGCGCGGGCGTGACACCTTCGCTCCGAAAAACCTCAGCCTTTTCAAGGCTTCGGGTGGTGCCGATGATCTGCCATCCCTGCGGCAAGAGGCGGGCGGCGAGGGCGCGGGCGGAAAAGCCGTGGCCAAAGGAAAGAAGCGTCTGGGTCATGGCCTTTACATGGCGCGGCTGGCGGGGTTTGGCAAGGTGGCGAGGTTCCGCCTGCCCATACAAGACCTCTGGCGCGGATGGCCCGATCCGGGCATCTTGCGCGCAGGTCTTGTCAGGAGCCGCCATGTCTTTGATCAGTCGTCGTCTTGTTCTGGGTCTCATCGCGGGTGCCCCGCTGGCCGCCTGTGCGCGTCCTGAACCCGAAGTATCCAGCCGAAACGCCCCCTTCGATCCGCCGCTCTATCCCAATGAAACGCCGGAATTACGTCGTCTTATCAATACCTACGCCGATCACTACGAGGTGCCGCGCAGTCTGGTGCATCGTCTGGCCATCCGCGAGAGCTCGCATCGCCCCGGCGCACGCAACGGGCCCTATTACGGGTTGCTGCAAATCCTGCCCCAGACCGCACGCGGGATGGGGCACCGGGGGCCCGCGTCGGATCTGCTCGATGCCGAGACCAACCTGAAATACGGGGTCAAGTACCTGCGCGGGGCCTATATCGTGGCGGATGGTGATCCGGATGCCGCGATCATGTGGTATGCGCGGGGGTATTACTACGAGGCCAAGCGCAAGGGGCTGCTGGTCGAAACCGGCCTGCGCGCGGCCTGAACCGCGCGCGGCGGGATGTTTACAAAACGTCCCTGTTGTCCGCGATTTCGGGACGCAGGCCATGGGCCCTGCGCGCCTTGCATCGAACGGGGCCGCAAGGGCGTGTTAACCGGGGGCGTGGCAGGGTGATCGCATCCCGTCCATGCCCCCCGGAGCCTGCCCATGTTCGTCACCGTCAGCAGCCGCAGATTGCGCGAGAATTTCCGCAGTTACCTCGATCATGTGCTGGCCAGCGGCGACCGGGTGCTGATCTATCGCCATGGCAAGGAAGTGGCGGCGCTGGTCTGTTGCGAGGATTTCAACGCGCTGGAGGCGGCCGCGGGGCGCAATGAGCGGCTGATGGAACATCGCCACCAAGAGGCGATGGAACGGCTCAGGGTGATGAAGGCGCGGATGCGGCCGGGATGAGGGGCGGGCCGGGTTAACCCCGTTTTTACCGTCCCGCAGCTATCATCCGCACATGGCAAACTATCGACGACTGCGCGCCAAGGGCGGCACCTATTTCTTTACGGTCAATCTGGCGGACCGATCATCGAGGGCGCTTGTCACGCATGTCGATGATCTCCGGGCGGCCTTTGCCATCGTAGGCCAGAGGCGGCCCTTTTTGATCGACGCCGTGGTGGTGCTGCCCGAGCATCTGCACACGGTCTGGACCTTGCCGGAGGGGGATTGCGATTTCTCGACCCGGTGGAGGGAGATCAAGACCATTTTCACCAAGCGCTGCGCATTGCACCCCGCCCGCAGCCCGAGCAAGGAGCGCAAGGGCGAGCGCGGGCTATGGCAGCGGCGGTTCTGGGAGCATCTGATCCGCGACGAGGAGGATTATCGCGCCCATATCCTGTATTGTTGGGGTAATCCCGTGCGTCACGGCCATGTCGCGCGCGCGGTGGATTGGCCTTGGTCGTCGATTCACCGCGACATTCGGTTGGGCCGCGTACCCACGGAATTGGGGGCGCCGGTCGACGGCCAATTCGGGGAAGAGGTGTGAGGCTCGTCGGGGGATGTGCGGGTGGTGGGGTATGGAAATGGTGGGGTATGGAAATGGTGGGTTGGCACCCACCCTACGGGCGGTTGGTAGGGTGGGTGCGAACCCACCGACGCGGGGCAGGAATGGTGGGTGCGGGTGTGGTGGGTTGGCACCCACCCTACGGGGCGGGGCAATGCGCCCTCGGGAGAGCGGCCGCGCGGTCGACGGGCCGCGGTCTGGCGAGGCAACGGAGGTGGATGCCACTTTATCCCTGCAAAATCCGTGTGACCCTGAGACGGAGTGCGACGCCTTCAAAATCGCCAGGCCGTCATGCCAAAGGCGTGCCGCTTAAATCGGCGCACCTCCGGTGCGACGGGCGGCCCGGCGATCGCGCGGCGGCGCAGCACGCTGCGCGTTCGTTCCGCGAGGAAACATTCAACTGGATTTGTAAAAACACCCAGCGGTTGTCAATTGAAAAGCTTGCGTTGGACACGTATGATTAGTGCAAAGGCAGCGGAGCAAAAGATGTCCCAGAAAAGTGTACACGTCGTCCCGCGTGGTGGTAAGTGGGCTGTAAGATCCTCAGGTGCGGCAAAGGCATCTAAAATCGTAAACACGCAGGACGAAGCGAGAGAGATAGCGCGCGAGCAGGCAAAGCGATCTGGGGTTGAGCTTTACGTTCACGGTCGTAATGGGCGCATACGCGAACGCAATTCTTACGGAAAAGATCCGTATCCGCCTAAGGGCTGATTGCTACTTTGAGTGACTATCAAAAGTCAGTTTTTATTAACTGCCCCTTCGATGAAGAGTTCGGGCCACTTCTTGAGGCGATGCTCTTTTGCATCGTGCGTTCAGGTCTAATACCTAGACTTGCATCGGAGAGTCTCGAAGCCGGGCAAAGCAGATTAGAGAAAATACTTGAGCTAATTGGACTATGTCGCTTTTCGATCCACGATTTGAGCCGTGCTGTGTCCAAGTCAGCGAACGAAAACTTCCGTATGAATATGCCATTTGAACTGGGTCTCGACATGGGGAGAAGGCGGGCTCCTGATCCGGAAACGAGAGACAAGAAGTTCCTGATATTTGAAAAGGAACCGTACGAACTGAAGCGTTGCCTCTCAGACCTTAACGGCGTTGATGTCGCGTTTCACCGTGAAGACTATCAGCTAATCATCAAAAAGCTTCGAGATTTTCTCAGAGTAGAAGCCAACTGCAACCTACCAGGGGCAACGGCTTTGGAAGATGAATACGCGATATTTCAAGGTTGGATGACAGAGAAGAAAATCCATGAGGGTCACACAGAGAAGGAAGCGCTTGATCTTCCAACTCAGGAAAGATTAGACGAAATGCACTCATGGATGGCTCAGGGACGGCCAACAGAGTTTCAGCCGTAATCAAACATCCAACTCCTCCACGAACCGCGCGTTCTCGGAAATATACTGGAACCGCAGTTCCGGCTTTTTGCCCATCAGGCGTTCCACGAGGTCGCCGGTTTCGCCCGGCTCGTCCTCGTCGATGGTCACGCGGATGAGTTTGCGCGAGGTGGGGTCCATGGTGGTTTCCTTCAGATCCTTGGCGTCCATCTCGCCCAGACCCTTGAAGCGGCTGACGTCGATCTTGCCCTTGCCGCCCAGCCCCTTTTCCAGCCACTGGTCGCGCTCGGCCTCATCGAGGCAATAGACGCGTTTTGACCCCTGGGTCAGGCGGTAGAGCGGCGGGCAGGCCAGATAGAGATGGCCCGCGTCGATCATCGGCCGCATCTGGGTGAAGAAGAAGGTCATCAGCAGCGCCGCGATATGCGCGCCGTCGACATCGGCGTCGGTCATGATGATGATCTTGTCATAGCGCAGATCGTCGAGGTTGAACTTGCTGCCAAGGCTCACGCCCAAGGCCTGAGTCAGATCGTTGATCTCCTGGTTGCTGCCCAGCTTGGACGAGGCCGCGCCCAGCACGTTGAGAATCTTGCCTCTGAGCGGCAAGAGCGCCTGGGTCTTGCGGTCGCGCGCCATCTTGGCAGAGCCGCCCGCGGAGTCGCCCTCGACGATGAACAGCTCTGTGCCGTCGCGGGTGTTTGACGCGCAATCCACCAGCTTGCCGGGCAGGCGCAGTTTCTTGGTCGCGGTCTTGCGTTGGGTTTCCTTTTCCTGACGGCGGCGCAGGCGTTCCTCGGCGCGCAGGACGAGGAAATCGAGGATGGCGCCGGCGGATTTGGTATCGGCCGCCAGCCAGTTGTCGAAATGGTCGCGCACCGCGCCCTCGACCATGCGGGCGGCATCGGTGGTGGCCAGCCGGTCCTTGGTCTGGCCCACGAATTCCGGCTCTCGGATGAAGCAGGACACGAGGGCGCAGCCGCCCGCGAGCAGGTCTTCGCGGGTGATCTGCGTGGCCTTGCGGTTATTGGCGAGATCGCCGTAGGCCTTGATCCCCTTGAGGATCGCGGCCCAGAACCCGGCTTCGTGGGTGCCACCCTCGGGCGTGGGCACGGTGTTGCAATAGGACTGGATGAAGCCGTCACGGGCGGGTGTCCAGTTGATCGCCCATTCCACCTTGCCCGGCACGTTGTACTTGTCGCGGAAATCGACGCTGCCGGCAAAGGGACGCTCGGCGTAGGTGGTCGCCCCGCCCAGCGCCTCGCCCAGGTAATCGGCAAGCCCGCCGGGAAATTTGAACGTGGCCTCGGCGGGGGTGTCGCCATCGCTGATCTCGGTCTTCCAGCGGATTTCGACGCCGGAGAAGAGATAGGCCTTGGAGCGGGCCATCTTGAAGAGCCGGGCCGGTTTGAGCGTGAGAGAGCCAAAGATCTCGGGGTCGGGATGAAAGGTGACGGAGGTGCCGCGCCGGTTGGGGGCGGCGCCGATCTTGGCCAAGGGGGCCTGCGGGATGCCGCGCGAAAATTCCATCATGTAAAGTTCGCGGTTGCGCGCCACCTCGACCCGGAGATGATCCGAGAGCGCGTTGACCACCGAGGAGCCGACGCCGTGCAGGCCGCCCGAGGTCTGATAGCTGTCGCCCGAGAATTTGCCCCCCGCATTGAGCGTGCAGAAGATGATTTCGAGCGCGGATTTCCGGGGGTCCTTGGGGTGGGGATCGACCGGAATGCCGCGCCCGTTGTCGCGCACGCTGACATGGCCGTTGGCGTGCAATTCCACCTCGATCCAGGTGGCATGGCCGGCGACCGCCTCGTCCATCGAGTTGTCGATGATCTCGGCCACCATGTGATGCAGGGCGCGATCGTCCTTGCCGCCGATATACATGCCGGGGCGCAGGCGGACATGCTCCATATCCTCGAGCACCTGAATGGAGGAGGCATCGTAATCGGATTTCGGGGTGGGCGAGAGAAGATCGTTCATGCCGCTGCTCTTTTTGTTGGTTGGGGGGCATTATGGCAGAGCGGAGGCGGAGGGGAAAGTGGGTGCGGCCTAGGTGCCAGCCTGTGTCCGCAGCCATTCGGCCATGTCGCCCGCATAATCGAGGCGTTGCGCAAGGCGGATGATCCGATGGCCGACGTCTTGGGTGTCATGCGTCAGTGTCACGCCGTTCAGGCGCAAACACACGATCATCGCCCGGTAAGCCGTGCGCTTGTTGGCATCATTGAAGCAATGTCCCTGTGCAATGGCCTCGGCATAGGCGGCAGCGAGGGCGAACACATCCTCGATCATGCCGTAAGCCAATCGGTTATCGACCCGCGCCAAGGCCCCTTCCAGCGATTTGTCCAATGCCCTGCCCGGCAACTCTCCGGGGTTCAGGACGAGATCATGGAGTGTCTCGATCTGCTCGGCACTCAAAAGCAAGAAGCTCATTTGTCTTTGAGGTAGTCGAGCACAGGCTGAGATTGCGCGTGGGTTGCCTCGAATGCGGCCATCACCTCGTCCATCGTCGCATAACGCGGCTCGTGTTGCAGGGTGGCTTCTTCGGGCACGAGATAGCCGATACATTTGGAGTTCTTCATGATCGCCACCGGCTTGCCACCGGCCGCGTCGAGCACCTTTTGCGGTTCGCGCAGTTCGGTCATGGTGCAGATCTGGTTGGTCAAGAGGCGTTTCATGGAGCTCTCCCTGGAGTGTGCAGTGAAATATACACTGTAATGCATATTATTTCAACCGCTGCCGCAGGTAGCGCGCGCAGCCGATGAGGGCGGCGGTATCGTCGGTTATGAGATGGAGCGGCATGGCCTCCATGATGGGGCGGTAGGGGCCTTTGGCGGTAAGGGTCCCGCGAAACTCTGGCGCGTTGAGCATCGGCGCCATGGCGCGAGCCAGCCCACCGATCAGGAACACGCCCCCTGTTGCCATATGGGTCAGGGCAAGATTGCCCATGACGGCGCCCAGAATTTCCAAAAAGAGGGTGAGGGTTTCGGCGCAGTCGCCCCCCGCTTGCTCTGCCTGCCCGAGGATTTCCGGCGCGGTGAGGCTCGCACCGCAGCGCAGACGGTGCAGGCGCATGAGCCCCGAGCCGGACAAGAGCGCCTCGTAGGGTTTGTGCGGCACCTCTGCGCCCAAGGCCGCAATCACCGCATTGGCCGCACCGCCCAGATGCGGCAGGCCGGAATGGCCAGCCTCGGCAGGCGGCACCAAGAGATCAGCGCCAACCCGATGCACCACCGCGATATTGCTGCCCGTCCCCAGCCCCAGCACCATGCGTGGGCCGTCGGGATCGGGTTGCCCTGCAAAGATCGGTATGATGCTCTGTGGGTCGAGATCATCCAGCGCATAGCCCTGCGCCTGAAGGTCATTGATCAGATGCACCTCGGTGGCGCCCGTGGTGCGGGCGATTTCGGCCCCATCCATGAACCAGTCGAGATTGGTCAGCTGTGCCGTGCCCGCCCGCACCGGCCCCGCCACCCCGGCGCAGATTGCCTGTGGCCGTGCGCCCTGTTCATCGAGATAGGACGCGATCATCGGGAGGACACCGGGAAAATCGGCGTTGAGAAAGCGCCGCGCGCTGCCCGGCTTCAACGCCCCGTCCAAAATCTGCGCCAGCCGCGTGTGGCTGGCACCGACATCGGCGACGAGCCCCTCAGCCATCCTGCCAACGGGCCACGGTTGCGCGCGCCGCCTGTGCCAGCATCACCACGTCAATGCCCACCGCCAGAAACTGTGCGCCCCAATCGGCATAGTGCTGTGCCGTGTCGTGATCGAGCGCAAGGATGCCCGCCGCCTTGGGCGAGGCGGCAATCCGGCTGAGCGCCGAGCGTATGACCTCTTGCACCTCTGGCGCATGGCTGTCGCCGACATATCCCATATCGACCGCCAGATCGGAGGGGCCGATAAAGACACCGTCCACGCCCTCGACCGCGAGAATATCATCCAGCGCGTCGATTCCGGCCATGCTCTCGACCTGAACGATCAGGCAGATTTGCGCATTGGCGGTGGGGATGTAATCGCGGATGCGCGAGAAGTCGGAGGCGCGTGCAAGGGCGGCCCCGGAACCGCGGATGCCGTCGGGCGGATAGCGGGTGGCGCGCACGAGGGCGCGGGCCTGATCCGCGCTCTCGACCATGGGGATGATCAGGCTCTGGGCCCCTGCGTCGAGCACCTGCTTGATCGCCCAGGCCTCGCCCATGGGCAGGCGCACCACCGGCAGGCTGTGCCGCCCCGCCAGCATGGCCAATTGCGCCGAAATCGAGCGCAGATCGTTGGGCGCGTGTTCGCCGTCGATCACGAGCCAGTCGAAACCCGCGCTGGCCAGAACCTCGGTCGCATAAGGATCGGCGAACCCGGCCCAGCACCCAATCAGGCGCTCGCCCCGCATCAGGGCGGATTTGAAACGGTTTTCGGGGGCGGGCATGGCGGCTCTCCTGTGATTGTCCGGCGCAGGATAGACCGCGCCCGGGCGCTTTGGCGAGAGGCAAGACGGGGTTTACTTTGCCCGGTATTGCCCCCAGAGATTGCCCAATGAATACGCATCTCAAAGGTCTGATCATCACCGCGCTCGGCGTTCTGTTCGTCGTGCCGGATTCGCTTTTCGTGCGGTTGATCGACGGGGACGCGGCCAGCATCGCCTTTTGGCGCGGGATCACGGCGGGGTCTGTCATCCTGACAGGAGTGCTGGTGTTTCAGGGCCGGCGCGGCATCCGGGAGGTGGTGAAAACCGGCAAGCATGGTCTGCTCTATGCCTTTCTGATTGCCATCACCGCCCCCGGTTTCGTCTTTGCGGTCAGCCTGACCAGCGTGGCCAATGTGGTCTTTATCCTGGCCTCGATGCCGGTCTTTGCCGCGATTTTCAGCCGGATTTTTCTGGGCGAGGCGATCAGCAAACGCATGGTCCTGACCATGGCGGGGGTTTTTGCGGGGCTCGGGGTGATCGCCTGGGGGTCGGGCGAGACGCATGGCGCGCATTGGCATGGCGACCTGATCGCGCTTGGGGTTTCGGCCAGCTTTGCAGGCGCAATGACCACGGCGCGGCAGTTGCGCGCCGTTTCGATGATCCCTGCCATTCCGCTGGCCTTTTTGGGGGCCTCGCTGGCAATCTGGCCCGTGGCGCAACCGCTGGCGGTCTGGCATGCGAACTGGCCGCTCATTCTGGCGCACGGGGCCTTTATCAGCGTTTCAACCTGCCTGCTCACGCTTGGGCCGCGTTATCTCGCCTCGGCGGAGGTGGCGCTGTTGATCCTGCTGGAATCGGTTCTGGCCCCCCTGCTGGTCTGGGCCGTGGTGGGCGAGGACCCCGGCCGCTGGGCCATTGTCGGGGGTGTGGTGGTGATCGGCGCGCTGTTTGCGTCGAACCTCTGGGCACTGCGGCATAACCGGCGCTTGCGCAACCGGCCGCAGCCGCGCACCGGACCGCCTGTCTAGGTCTCAGCCGTCGCGGTAGATCACGAATGAGGACCAGCCGTCGTCGCGGTGGCCACGGTCGTGATAGCCCGCCGCGCGCAGACAGCGGGCCGAGGCGACATTGCCCGGATGGACGAAGGCCACCAGACGATAAAGCCACGGATGATCCGCGAAGGCGCGCCTTGTGGCGCGGTGGACGAGGCGGCGCCCATGGCCCCTGCCCCAATGATCGCGCCCCAACCAGTAGCTGAGTTCGGCGGTGTCACGGCTGCTGGCATCGGTGCCGAAGGCCAGGCGCATCTGCCCGATGGGTTGGCCATCGAGGGTTGCGGCCAGAACGTCGTGGTGATCGCTGAGCCCGGAGATGTCGATCAGGTCGCGAGCGAGCGCGTCGGTCAGCGGGCCGGGCCAATCCTCGTGCATGTGCTGCCAGACCTCGGGGTCTGACAGGAGCCGCTTGTAGGCCGGTACGTCTTGGGGTTGCCAGCGGCGAAAGCCCAAGTTGCCCGGTGTCTTGACCTTCCACGAGAGGGGGGCGACGGGGGTGGAGCGTGGGCAGGGGGCGTTTTCTTCGGCGATGACCCAGCCGATCTGCAGGGGATCATAGGCGAGCGTGATGCCCCGCGCCTCGCACCATGTCTTTTGTTCTGGTGTGAGCACACCGTCCCAACGGTTCGATGCGGAGAATGCGGGCCCTGATCCGGTCGGGTCTGATTTTCTGGTCCGATCCGTCACGTCGCGGCCCCCAAGTCTGCGGCGGGAAATGGTCGTTTCGGACGATATGGGACCGCAGTTCGCGCGTTCAAGTGGGCGAGGTCTTGGGGCGGGGGGGTGCCCCCGCCCCGGCGTTCATCATGGGTCTGGCCGGGGATCAGCCATCCGCTGCGGGAATCACGCCCGCATCGACCGCGGCGGCCACCTCGTCCTGGCTCAGCGCGCCATCGGCATTGGCATCCACCGTGGTAAAGGTCTCGGATGTGGCCTCGGGCATGGCCTGCTGAAACTCGGACATGGTGACATAGCCGTCGCCATCCGCGTCCAGCGTCGAAAACTCGCCCGCGAGGGCCATGGCGGGCAGGCCGAGGGCGAGGGCGAAGGTGGCGGCAACGAAATCCTTGGTCATGTGGATCATCCTTTCTCTGGTTGCGAGGGCGCGGTTGCGCCCCCATGGCCAGAAGATGAGCAGAGCCGACCGGGATGTCCCGGGGCGCGTCGGTTTCCCATGAAAAGGCGCGGAAAGCGGCCAGATCAGAGGGGTCCGATACGCGGACCTACGCCGGTCCGAGGGACCGGGCGAGAGGCCGCGCATGGCGCGGGGCGGATTGGGCAGGCCAGCGCCGAAAAAGCCCCGGCGCTGGCATCGGTGGACCGCCGCCGATGCCCGCGCGCCGGGTCGGATCAGGCGAGGGTGGCGGCGGGGCGGATCATGCCGGTTTCGATGCCACGCCAGTTGACGATGGGCGCGTTGCGGTATTTGCGCGCCGCCGGATGCTCGGGGTCGAGCACGCCCAGACGCACGAGGATCGAGGCAATCGCACATTCCGCCCCGCGCGTGCCGCCATCGGCGATCTTGAGCGCCACGCCCAGCTTGCGCCGGGGCAGGATCGCGATGAAGAACGCCTCGGCCCCGGTCTTGAGCGCCACAGGCTCGGAACAGGCGCGCATGAGTTCGGTGCAGGCGCGCCCTTCGCCCGCCACCAGTTCGGGATGGGCGACCATGGCCTGCCAGAGACGCACAGAGGCCCGCTCTGTCGCGTCGCCATTTTCGGATGCGCCCGCGAACCGCGCCATCGCGCGGGCCATGCCGTGCAGGGAGCTGGCGTGATTGGGGGCGGAACAGCCATCAATGCCGTAATAGGGTGAGGTTTCGCCGGTGGCCTCTTCGAACGCCTCGAGCACCGCCTTTTGCACCGGATGGCCGGGATCGACATATTCGGCGGACCCGCCCAGATGCCGGTTGAGCGTGAGAAACCCGGCATGTTTGCCCGAGCAATTGTTATGCACCTGACAGGGCGCGGTGCCGGAGCACAAGAGCGCCTTGTGCGCCTCCTTGTCCTGCGGGTCATGCGCGCCGCAGCGCAGGTCGTCGTCCGTCAGGCCAAGATCGGAAAGCCAGCGATTGACGCGCTCGGTATGGATCGCCGCGCCGTTGTGCGAAGCGCAGGAGAGCGCAAGCTGTTCGGAGGTCAGCCCATGCGCATCCGCAGCGCCACTGGTGAGAAGCGGCAGCGCCTGAAGCATCTTGCACGACGAGCGCGGAAGGATCGTTTCGGACGGGTTGCCCCAGGCCTCGACGATTGCGCCGCCTGCGTCGCAGATCACGGCATGGCCCAAATGCACGCTCTCGGCCCGAGGGCCGCGCCAGATTTCGGTGAGAGGGACAGCTTGGGTCATCGGTATGCTCCGGCAGATCGGGGAACAGGCGGGATATGCGGAAATCCGCCAATTGCGTCTTTCACTTCTCGCGTGTTTCAGGCTAATATTGCAATGTCGAGACGGAACTGGTCGCATATAAAAATATTCCCGTAAAGGGTGACAGGCGACCGATGGATTTGAGGCTCAGGACAGCTTGGAGGCTGGACACATGATATCACGATTTGCAGGCGGCATGGCCATTGCGATGGCGTTGCTGACCACGCCCGCCGCGCAGGCGCAAAGCACGAGCACCAATCAGGTCGCAACAAGCACCGCATGGAGCGTATTCGAGGATAGCGATCCCCGGGAATGCTGGGCGGTGTCGGCCCCGACCGAAACGGTCAACACCAAGGATGGACGCGTGGTTGCGGTGCGGCGCGGTGATATTCTGCTGATGACGTTCTTTCGCCCCGGTGCCGGGGTGCAGGGGCAGATCACATTTACCGGCGGTTATCCGTTTGCCGGGGGTTCCACCGTGAATCTCAATATCGGCGGCACGCAATTCGAACTCTTCACCGAGGGCGAGTGGGCCTGGCCCGCAAGCGCCGCCGATGACGCGCAGGTTCTTGCGGCGATGAAGCGTGGCGCGGATGCCGTGCTGACCGCGCGCTCGGCACGGGGCACCGTGACCAAGGATACGTTCTCGCTTCTGGGGTATACGGCTGCGGTGGAAGAGGCCGAAAAACGCTGCAAGTAAGCGATCCGGGAATTCAGAATACAGATCAGAGCGGCGGTCCCGATGGCACCGCCGCTTTTCCTTGAGCGTGGGCGCGTTAACCCTCGCCCGTCATGATCGCACTGACCTTGAGCGCGCGTTGCACGTTGCCCTCGACCTTGAGCTTGCCCGACATATAGGCCATCACCGGGTTTTGCGCGCCAGACAGGATGTTGCGAAACACCTCGTCGCTGGCGCTGAGCACGACATCCGCCGACTCATCCCCGGCGCTGGCCCCGTCCTCGCTGAGCATGACGCTGCCGTGGCCCGCGATCACGAGCTTGGCAAGACCCCTGATCCGGCCCTTGGCGCGGGGGGAGAGCATGGTGATATAGTCGTCGATGATGGCGCTCATGGGAGGTCTCTGTCAGAAATCAGGGGCGGAATTCGGTTTCGGCTCAGATCACTCTGAAACCCGTTCGGGCGCAAGCGGGACCGCGCGTCATATCGCCTACCAGCGGGTCAGCGCATCCTCATCCGCATCGCGGGCGGCAACCCAATCCGCGCCCGCCTCGGTCACTTCCTTTTTCCAGAAGGGCGCGCGCGATTTCAGGAAATCCATCAGGAATTCCGCAGCCTGGAAGGCATCGGCGCGGTGGCGGGCGGCGGTGGCCACCATCATGATCACCTCGTCGGGCGTGAGTTTTCCGTAGCGGTGGATGATGAGCACATCGCCAAGGTTCCAGCGGTCCCGTGCCTCTTGCGCAATCTTTTCCAGCGCCTTTTGCGTCATGCCGGGATAATGCTCGATCTGCATGGCGCGCAGTTTCGTGTCGTCGAGATCGCGCACGATGCCGGTGAAGGTGACGACCGCGCCCATGCGGGATTGTCGTGCGACAAAGCCATTGGCCTCGGTGCCAAGGTCGAAGGCGGCCTCTTGCACGCGGATGTCCATGGCTCAACCCCCGGTCATCGGCGGAAAGAAGGCCACCTCGCGCGCGCCCGTGAGAGAGGCGTCAAAATCGCTCAGCTCCTGATCCACGGCCACGCGCAGGGCGCTCAGATCGGAAAAGGCCGCTTCATAGCGGTCTTCCCGCGCGCGCAGGGTGTTCACGAGGTCCATGACCGTGGCGGGCGCGGTTTCGATCCGTTCCTTGGGAACGCCGATCCGTTCCCGCACCCATGCAAAATAGAGCACATCCATCATCTCTCATCCTTCAGATAGGGGATCGACTTGGCGAGATAGTCGAACCCGGTCAGCAGGGTCAGGGCCGCCGCCAACCACAAGAGCCAGATCCCCACATGCCCGGCCCAGATCATGCCGGCATATTTCCACGTCAACCCGTGCACATCATCCTCTCGTCCCTCAAGGATGGACAATACCAGATGATCATCCATTCCGAACACCGACATACCGAAATAGTGCTCGAACACGCCCTGGGCAAAGAGCACGGCAATCGCGATCATCTGCGCGGTGGTTTTCCACTTGGCCAGTTGCGTGACCTTGAGCGTGCCAGCGGTGTCACCGAGAAATTCGCGCAGGCCCGAGACAAAGACTTCGCGGAAGAGAATGACCGTGGCGGGCAGCACCAGCCAGGGCGACATGCTGGAATATCCGACGATCACCATCAGGGCGATGACCACCATCGCCTTGTCGGCGATCGGGTCGAGCATGGTGCCAAGCTTGGTCACTTGCTTCCAGCTGCGCGCGAGGTAGCCGTCGAACCAATCGGTGATCGCCGCGCAGATGAAGAGCAGAAGAGCGAACCAGTCTGCGTAAGGTCTTGTGAAATAGAGGAACATGACCGCAACTGCCGGGGCGGCGAGCAGGCGGAGCGTGGTCAGGATATTGGGCAAGGTCCACGTCATGGCCCTGTTCTATCCTGTCGCAGAGCAGAGGGAAAGCGCCCTTGAACGCTAGAAATCCCGCAGGCGTCGCGTGGTTTCCGGGTCCATGAAGCCGGCAATCGTCGCCTCGGTCTCGAGATCCATGGCGCGGCGCGGGTCGGTCATGGCGGTGGCGTTCAGCACCCGCTTCATCGCGCGCACCGCCAAGGGGGGCAGATCGGCCAGACGGCGGGCGGTCGAGAGGGCCTCGGGCATCAGATCGGCGTCGGGCACGCATTTCCACGCCAGCCCCATCGCCAGCAGATCGGGCGCGGCGTAGCGGTCGCCGAAAAAGAGCATTTCGCGGGCCTTGTTGAGGCCGACGAGGGCGGGCAGCAGGCTGCTCACGCCGCCGGTGACGAAAAGGTTGAGCGAGACCTCGGGGAAGAAGCCGCGCGCAGAGGCGGCCCAGATCGGGAAATCGCAGTTGATCGCCCATTCAAAGCCGCCGCCCACCGCCCAGCCGTTGATCGCGCCCACCACGGGCTTGTGGTTCAGGACAATGGCATCGGTCGCGCGCTGGATCGCGCGCACCAGATCGCGCGCCTCTTCTTCGCAGGTGGGGTGGACGTGTTCGCGCCGGTCGTCGCCCGCGCAAAATGCCTTGCCCGCGCCGGTGAAGATGATCGCCCGGGTTGCCGGATCGGCATTGGCATCCTCGAAGGCGCGCGCCACATCGTCGATCAGGGCGCGGTTCATGGCGTTGAGGCTATGGGGGCGGTTGAGGGTGATGCAGCGCACGCCCTCGGCCATCATGGCGCTCAGGACGGTGTCATAGGTGAAATCGGTCATGGATAGGTCCTCAGCACGCGTTTCGTCTTGCCCTCGGTCAGCGGGAAGGTGCCGTGCGGCACCAAAGTCACCCGTGCGGTGGCCCCCAGCTTGGTCTTGATCGCGGTGGCGACCTCTTGGGCCAGGCCGTCGGGGGCGGGCCGCCCCTTGGCCAGCTCCACCGAGACCGGCAGCACATCATAGGGCGGCGGGCTGTCGAGGGTGATCCGGTAATCGCCGGAGAGGGCTGCGAATTCGTTGATCACCGCCGCAACCATCGTTGGAAAGAGATTGAGGCCGCGCACGACAACCATGTCATCCGAACGCCCCACCACGCGAAAGCGAAAGCCGCTGCGCCCGCAGGTGCAGGGGGCGGTTTCATCCACGGTGATGATGTCGCCGCTGCGAAAGCGCACGAGCGGCTGGCAGTCGCGCGCCAGATGGGTCAGGACCAGCTCGCCCGTCTGCCCCGCAACAAGCGGCAGGGGCGCGCCGGTGTCGGGGTCGATGAGTTCGGGCCAGAGCACATCGGCGGCCATGTAATGCAGGCGCGTGTCGTGCTCGCATTGCGCCGCGAAGTTGCAGAACACGTCGGACACGCCGTAATTGGCATTGCGCGGCTCCATTCCCCAGACCTCGCGCAGGCGCGCGCGATAGGCGGGATCATCGAGCCCCGCCTCGCCGCCAAAGAGCCCGAGGCGCAGGCCAAGATCGCGCGGGGTCAGCCCCGGGAATTTCTCGGCGATCACCCGCTCCAGAACCGCCGGATATGAGGGGGTGCAGGAAATGGCGGTGATCCCCACCTCTTGAATGGTGCGCACCAAAAGCTCGGTCGAGCCAACGCCGAAGGGCACCACCATCGCGCCGGTGGCCTGCAAGGTCATGTGGTCGGTCAAGCCGCCCATCCACATCTGATAGTTCAGGCAATGCACCACGGTATCCTCGGGGGTGAGGCCGGAGGCGGATTGACAGCGCCCGCCCACGGCCTCTGTCACCGCGCAGTCGCGGGCCGAGAGCGCGAGGTTCATCGCCTGCCCTGTGGTGCCGGAGGTGCGGTGCAGGCGCACGGCGGCGCGGCGCTCTGCGGCCATGTAATTGCCGAAGGGGGGATGTGCGGCCTGCGCGAGGCGCAGCTGCGCCTTGTCCGACAAGGGCAGTTCCGCCAGATCGCGCAGATCGGCGGGAGGTGTGCGCCCCTGCCAGAGATCGCGGTAAAACTCTGACTGTGCCGCGACATAGGCGCTCTGCACCGCCCAGGCCGCCGCTTGATGGGCGCGCAGGCGTTCAGGGCTGGCAAATTCGGCTTGGTCGAGCAGGCTCATGGCTGCAATCCTCGTTCCCAGATGGTTGTGAGCGTGGCAATCACCGCCGCGCGATCGGTGGACACATCGACCAGCCCCGGCTCGTTCGAGAGATAGAGGCTGGAGAAATACTGATCCGTCATGCCGCCCAGGGCATAGGCGCGGCGGGTGAGTTCGGCATCGCTGAGGGTATCGCGCCCCGCGCGCGCCAGCCTGCGGCGGGTGGCGGCAACGACGGTGTCGATCCATTCGCGATTGAGCCGGTGAAAGGCCGCGCGCGCCGCGGGAAAGGCATCGAGATGGTGGATAAGGCACTTCATCAGCCCGCGATTGGCCTCGAACAGGCGGGCGTATGCCTCGGTTGCGGGGCGCATGCCGCGCTCGGGGCTGGTCTGGCTGGCGCGGATCATCCCCGCCTGGAGAAAGGCGGCGAAGCCCTGCAAGAGATCGTCGAGCAATTGGGCCTGATCGGGGAAGTAGAGGTAGAAGGTGCCATTGGCGACGCCCGCCTCCCTGCAGATCGCGGAGATGGTCAGATCCGATAGGGCGGCGCGTTCGAGCAGGGCACAGGCGGCGATGCGCAGGGCCTGTGCGGTGCGGATGCCCTTGGCCTCGCCCTCGACCTGCGCGGCAAGGAAGACCGGATAGCTGGTGTGATCGGTGGGATCGGGCATGGCGACTCAAAATGAAACTGAATTCATGTTCAGTTTTTGAGCGTGCATTGTCAAGCTGATTGATGCGCAGCGTTCAACTGCGGTCGTGGAAGAAATCGTAGAGTTTCTGCGCCATCGCGTCCGACACCCCGTCGACGGCGCGCAGGTCGGCAAGATTGGCGCGGCTGACGGCCTTGGCGCTGCCGAAATGCGCCAAGAGCGCCCGTTTGCGGGCGGCCCCGATGCCCGGCACCTCGTCGAGCGGCGTGGCCCCCACCGCCTTGGCGCGCTTGGCGCGATGCGTGCCGATGGCGAAACGGTGCGCCTCGTCGCGCAGGCGCTGGATGAAATAGAGCACCGGATCATTGTGCCGCAGCGCCATGGGGCGTTTGCCGACCCGATGGAATTCTTCCTTGCCGGCGTCGCGGTCGATACCCTTGGCCACGCCCACCATGGGAATATCCTCGACCCCCATGTCGCGCATGATGCTGGCCACGGCGCTGACCTGCCCCGCGCCGCCGTCGATCAGCAGCAGATCGGGCCATTGGCCCTGGGTGCGATCCGGGTCTTCCTTCAAGAGGCGTTTGAAACGGCGGGTCAGCACCTCTTTCATCATGCCGAAATCGTCACCGGGGGTGATGTCGTCGCCCTGGATGTTGAACTTGCGATAGTGGTTTTTCATCATGCCTTCGGGGCCGGCGACGATCATCGCGCCCACGGCGTGCGCGCCCTGAATATGGCTGTTGTCGTAGACCTCGATCCGCTGCGGCGGGCCGGGCAGATCGAAGACCTCGGCCAGACCGCGCAGCAATTTGCCCGTGGTGGCGGTCTCGGCCATCTTGCGCGCAAGGCTTTCGCGGGCATTGCGCAGCGCGGCGTCGATCAGTTCCGCCTTTTCGCCGCGCAGGGGCACGGTGAGCGTCACCTTGCGCCCCAGCTTGTCGCTGAGCGCCTGTTGCATGAGATCGGTATTCTCGATCGGATGCGACAAGAGCAGACTGCGCGGCGGTTCCTTGCTGTCGTAGAACTGGCCGATGAAGGCCTCGAGCGCCTCGGCCTCTTCGACATCGGCCCCGACGCGGGGATAGAAATCCTGATTGCCCCAGTTCTGCCCGCCCCGGATGAAGAACACCTGCACGCAGGCCTGACCCTGTTCGAGATGCAGCGCGATGACATCGGCCTCGTCCACGGTGCGGGGGTTGATCCCCTGGGCGGTCTGCACCTGCGTCATCGCCTTGATCCGGTCGCGCAAGGCTGCGGCGCGTTCGTATTCCATCGCTTCGGCGGCCTCGGCCATTTGCGCCGCCAGCTTTTCCTGAATCTCGGTCGAGCGGCCGGAAAGATAGCGCTCGGCATCGCTGACCTGCGTCGCATAGTCGGCGCGGCTGATCTTGCCCACACAGGGCGCGGTGCAGCGCTTGATCTGGAATTGCAGACAGGGGCGCGTGCGGCTCTCGAACATGGCATCCGAACAGTTGCGCAGTTGAAAGACGCGCTGCAACTGCGCCAGCGTGCGGTTGACGGCACCGGCACTGGCGAAGGGGCCGTAATAGGCGCCCTTTTCCCGCTTGGCGCCGCGATGTTTCTTGATCATCGGAAAGTCATGCGCGGTCACGAGGATATTGGGAAAGCTCTTGTCGTCGCGCAGGAGCACGTTGTAGCGCGGCTTGAGCTGCTTGATCAGGTTCTGTTCGAGAAGCAGCGCCTCGGTCTCGGTCGCGGTCGTGAGAAACATCATCGACGCGGTTTCCGAGATCATCCGCGCAATGCGCCCGGTATGGCCCGTGGGGCGCGCATAGTTCGACACGCGGGCGCGCAGATTGCGCGCCTTGCCGACATAGAGCACCCGCGCCTGCGCATCGAGCATCCGGTAGACCCCCGGCGACGCATCGAGCGTGCGCAGGTAGTCACGGATCACCTCATGGCCGGGTTTGGGGGGGGATTCGGGTTCGGTCTCGGTCATCGGGCCTCAGATATGATTCCCCCCGAGTGCTGCAATGATCCGAGCCAGAGAGCAAGAGGGAAGCTGTCCACGGTTTCTGTGGATAAGTCTGCGGATAGGTTTCCGTGAAGTGGAAATTTTCCTTGGATTTGACTGGCTTCGTTGAGTTGCCTAATTTTTAGGCAGATTAGTAAACGGCTGATATGTATAGTTAAAAAATTCACAGGTTGGCAAAATATTGAAAACACTAGCGATTTTGTAACGCTTACGTAACGAAAACCGCGCCGGTGCAAAACTTTTGTCGGCAGGCGCGGTTTCTACTCTACACCCAGCACATCGGGGGTCTGCCAACCGAGGTGCTGACCGCCGTCCACACAGAGCAATTGGCCAGTGACACCGGGCGCATGGAGGAAATAGACGAGTGCCGCCGTGATGTCCTGCGGGTTGGCCCCACGGTGCAGAATGGTGGCCCGGCGCTGGTTCTGGAAATGGCTGTCGCTCTGGCGATGACCCTGCAATGTCGGCCCCGGCCCGATGGCATTGACGCGCACCCGTGGGGCCAGCGCCTGCGCCGAGGTGCGGGTCAGCGCCCAGAGGCCCATCTTGGCAATCGTGTAGGTCATGAATTCCGGTGTCAGCTTGTGCACGCGCTGGTCGATCATGTTGATCACCAGCCCCTGCGCCACCGGCTCGCCCGCTTGATCCTGCGTGGGGGCGGGCACCTGGGCGGCAAGCTGCTGGATCAGCACGAAGGGCGCGCGCAGGTTGCTTTCCATGTGGCGATCCCAGCTGCGGCGCGTGGCGGTCTGGAGATTGTCGTAATCGAAGATGGAGGCATTGTTGACGAGGGTGGTGATTGGCCCGCCCAAGGCCTCGGCCGCCTGCGCCACAAGCGGCGTCACCTGCGCCTCGTCCAGCAGGTCGGCCGCGAGCGTCACGGCATTGCGGCCCATCGCCCGGATTTCATCGGCCACCGCCTCTGCCGCATCGCGCGAGGTGGCGTAGTGCACGGCCACGTCTTGCCCCTGCCGCGCCAGTTCCAGCGCCATAGCCCGGCCCAGCCGTTTGCCGGCACCCGTCACCAAAGCCCGCGTCATGCCCTTGCCCCCCTCAGATCAGTATCACCGAGACATAGACCACATAAGCCGAGGTCAAGGCGATGCCCCACAAACGATTGATGTCGAGCCTGAAGAAAACGAAAGGGATGATCAGCAGGGAGGTTGCCAACATCACCCAAAGATCGAAATCGAGGAATTGCGCGTCAACGGGGATATTACCGACAAGCGAGGCAACCCCGATGATGCCCAGGAGGTTGAACATATTGGAGCCGATGACATTGCCCAGCGCCACATCGGCCTGTTTGCGCAGCGCCGCCATCACGGTTGTCGCCAGTTCCGGCAGAGAGGTGCCGACCGCCACGAGCGTGAGGCCGATCACCGCCTCGCTCACGCCATAGCGCTGCGCGAGGATCGAGGCATTGTCCACGAGGATGTCGGCGCCAAGCGGCAGACCGACAAGGCCAAGCAGCAGAAAGGTGATGATCTGCCACCAGGGCATATTGGGGTCCGCGCCTTCGACATCCTCGATCCCGTCCGCCTCGGAGAGGGCGCTGATGGCCGCATCGCGCCGATGCGCCATGGTATCGCGAAACGCATCCGCCAGTATCAGCGTCAGCGTCCCGAGCAGGACGAGCCCCGCGATCCAGTCGAAGGTGCCCCGAAAGGCCAGCAGGATGAACAGGACCGTGGCCGCAAGCATGTGAAGATAGGACTTGGAGCATTTGCAGGCGCTGGTATGCAGCACCGAGAGGATGGCGGGTATCCCCAGCACCAGAAGGATGTTGGCGGTATTCGAGCCCACCACATTGCCCAGCGCAAGCCCCGGCTTGTCATCCAGCACCGCGTTGATCGAAATCAGGAGTTCCGGGGCCGAGGTGCCAAAGGCCACCACCGTCAGGCTCACGATCAGCGCCGGAATCCCCATCCGCAGGCTGAGGTTCACCGCGCCCTTGACCAAGGCGTCCCCCGCCAAGAGCAGGATCACCAGCCCCAGCGCCGACAAAAGCCATGGCATCATTTCAGCTTGTCCTTTTCGCAGGAGCACGGCCCCTTGCCGATGCGGTAACGCCCGCATTTCCGGCACTTGGCCTTGCTCAACTGTTTTTGCCCCGGAAACCTGAGGCGTCCGAACATGGCGAGCACCGCCATCGCCAGCAGAAAGACTATGACGACCTTGACCAGCAAATCAGAGGCCGAACCGGGCAAGGCTTGCCCGTTCCTCGATTGCGGTCAGCGCATCCTCGGCAATGGCCGCACCAAAGCGCGGGAAGAATCCGCGTTTGCGCCCGTAGCGGGCAAGCTGCACCTTGTCGCCATAGAGTTCCTTGAGCTTGGGCAGCAAATGGGCGATGCCATCGGCCAGCCCCAATTCGACGCTGCGCGCGCCCAACCAGAATTCGCCGGTGAAAAGATCTGGGGTGTCGGCAAGCCGGGCACCGCGCCGGGATTTCACATGGTCGATGAAGGCGGTGTGAATATCCTCCAGAATGCCCTTGAGGCGGGTTACATCCTCGGGCTTTTCGGGCAGGAAGGGATCCAGCGTGCTCTTGGATTTGCCGGCCGTGTAGACGCGGCGCTCGATCCCCTGGCGGGTCAGAAACTCGTTCGCGCCAAAGCCCGCCGAGATCACCCCGATCGAGCCCAGCACCGAGGAGGCATCGACCCAGATGTCATCCGCCGCCACCGCCAGCCAATAGCCGCCCGAGGCCGCCACATCCTCGACAAAGGCGTGAACGGGGATCTTCTTTTCCTCGGCCAGCCGTCGGATACGGGCGGCGATGAGCGAAGATTGCACCGGCGAGCCACCGGGGGAATTGATCACCAGCGCCACCGCCACAGGCTTGCCGCGCGCGAAGGCCTTGTCGATCACCGGCCCGATGGCCTCGTCACTCAGCGGGGCGCGGGGCCCGGCGCCGATCATGCCCGCAAGGCGTATGACCGCGACCGTGGGTCTGCGGTTGAGGAAGGGGATCAGATGTTTCATGCCGCCCGATGTAGAGTGCAGGGCCACTACAAACAAGGCGGACCGTGCATCTGAGGGGACTTGCCCGGTATTTCCCCTGCCCTCGCGTTAAAAAAATCACGCGCACATCAGGATTTGATCCGGTATCCGGTCTTGAAGATCAGGCCGACCACGGCAAGGCAGAGGCCAAAGAACAGGGCCACCGCGAGCAGGCTGTAGCCGATGCCGACATCCGCCACCCCGAAGAAGGCCCAACGGAACCCGGAGATGAGATAGACCACCGGGTTGAACAGCGTCACGATCTGCCATGCGGGCGGCAACATCGAGATGGAGTAGAAGGCCCCCCCGAGGAACACGAGCGGGGTGATCACAAGGAGCGGGATAAGCTGCAACTGCTGGAAATTCTCGGCCCAGATGCCGATGATGAAGCCAAAGAGCGCAAAGGTGACGCAGATCATCACCAGAAAAAGCACCATGATCCAGGGATGCTGAATATCGAGATCGACAAAGAGGCTGGCGGTGATCAGGATCACCGTGCCGATCATCAATGCCTTGGTCGCCGCCGCGCCGACATAGCCCAGCACGATCTCGAGGAAATTCACCGGGGCCGAGAGCAGTTCAAAGATCGTGCCGATGAATTTCGGGAAATAGATGCCGAAGGAAGCGTTGGAAATGGCCTGGGTCATCACGCTGAGCATGATCAGGCCGGGCACGATGAAGGCGCCATAGCTCACGCCCTCGACCTCTTGGATCCGCCCGCCGATGGCCGCGCCAAAGACCACGAAATAGAGCGTGGTCGAGATGACCGGCGACAGCAGACTCTCGAGAACGGTGCGGAAAAACCGCTTCATCTCGTAGATATAGATGGCGCGAATGGCGTGCAGGTTCATGCCGCATCCTCCTTGACCAGCCCGACGAAAATCTCTTCGAGGCTGCTTTGGCTTGTTTCGATGTCGCGCACCGAGAGCCCCTCGGCGGCCAGCGCCTGCAAGAGGCGGGTGATGCCCGTGCCCTCGGCGCGTGTCTCGTAATTGTAGATCAGCGACTGACCGTCCGGGGTCTGTTCCAGCGCATAGGACGCAAGCGCATCCGGCACCACGGCGATCGGCGCGGCCAGATCAATCCGCAGCGTCTTGCGCCCCATCCGGCGCATGAGCGCCGCCTTGTCCTCGATCAACAGGACTTCGCCGCGGTTGATGACCGCGATCCGGTCGGCCATGGCCTCGGCCTCTTCGAGATAATGCGTGGTCAGGATGATGGTGACGCCGCTTTCCTTCAATCCGCGCACCACCTCCCACATATCGCGGCGCAGTTCGACATCGACGCCCGCCGTCGGCTCGTCGAGAAAGAGCACGCGCGGCTCGTGGCAGAGCGCCTTGGCGATCAGGACGCGGCGTTTCATGCCGCCCGAAAGTTCGCGGATTCGGTTGTTGCGTTTGTCCCAGAGCGAGAGTTGCCGCAGGATGCGTTCGATCAGCGCGTCATCGCGGGACCGGCCAAAGAGGCCGCGCGAGAAGCGCACGGTATTGATGACCCTTTCGAAGGGTTCCAGCGCGATTTCCTGCGGCACGAGACCGATCATGGTGCGCGCGGCGCGGTAGCCGGTCACGATGTCATGCCCGCCCACCGAGGCCCGCCCGCCGGTCGGCGTGGTGATGCCGCAGAGCGTGGAAATGAGCGTGGTCTTGCCCGCGCCATTGGGCCCGAGGAGTGCGAGGATTTCGCCCTGTTCGATGCGGAGCGACACCGATTTGAGCGCGGCAAAGCCGCCCTTGTAGGTCTTGCTCAGGTTTTCAACGTCTACGATCGCTGCCATGTCTGTCCCCTTTCGGGGGGAAGTTAATCCATGGGCGTCCGGGCGCAACGCGCATCGCGGCATAGCACTCTGTGCGCCAATGCGCGGTGTCGCCGATCAGAAAACAGTCTGTTCTTGTGAGTTTCTTCATAGTTTCGCGTGAGGGTGGTAGAGTAGGCACCACATGGGATGGCGGGCCTGATGTGATTGGGGAAAGCATATGATCAAGCATATCTTGCGGCTTGTTCTGTTGGTGTGTGTTTTGATGACAGGTGTCGGATCCGCACAGGCAGAGCCGCGGATTCTGGTCATGGGCGATTCGCTTTTGGCGATGCACAAGCTGGCGGGGCGCTCTGTCTCGGCCTCGGTCGAGCGGGAATTGGGCGTGCGCGTGACCGACATGTCGGTCGCCGGGGCACGGTTTCTCTACCGGCTGCCGATCAGCGGGGCGCTTGGCCTCAACATCACCAAGCAATACCGGAAGGGCGATTGGGACTGGGTCGTGCTGAATGGCGGTGGCAACGATCTGTGGCTTGGCTGTGCCTGCATGCGTTGTGCGGGCAAGATGGATCGCCTGATCTCTCGTGACGGGCGGCGCGGGACGATCCCCGGCTTTGTGTCACGCCTGCGGCAAAGCGGGGCGCAGGTGATCTTTGTGGGCTATCTGCGCACGCCGGGCGTGACCTCGCCGGTGGAGCATTGCACCGATGAAGGGGCCGAGATGGACCGGCGCGTGGCGCTTCTGGCCGGGCTGGACCGGGGCGTGCATTTCCTGCCGCTCGCCGATCTGGTGCCGCATGGCGACCGATCCTATCACGGCATCGACCTCATTCACCCGTCGTTGAAGGGCAGCCGGGTGATCGGGCAGCGCATCGCAGAAATCATTGTCGCGCATGACGTGGGCACGGTCACTCGCCACCGGTCACTGACGGAATGACAACGCCTGGGGCCTGTTGCCCCGCATCGAAACCACAGCCGTCCCGGGCTTGCCCCGGGACCTCGCCCAGGCAGGTTGGTGGCCCCGGCGCGGGGGCCGGGGCGATGTGACCCAAACAGAGGCAGCGCGCTCTAGCTGATCAACCGCTTGAGCCAGCCTTTCTTTTGTGCCTCGGGTTCGGGGTCGTCCTCGGACGGGCCTTCGAGCACCTCTTCGAGCCGGGCAAAGAACTGATCCGCCATCTTCTTGGCAAAGCCATCGACCAGACGGCTGCCGAGTTGCGCCAGCTTGCCGCCGACGCTGGCCTCGACCTCGTAGCTGAGCCGCGTGCCGGTCTCGCTATCCTCGAGCCGCACATTGGCCCCGCCCTTGGCATAGCCCGCGGCCCCGCCCTTGCCCTCGCCGGTGAGGGTCAGGCTCTCCAGTTCGACGATATTCGAGACCGTGACCATGCCCTTGAACGTGGCCTTGACCGGCCCGACCTTTTGCACGACGGTCGCCTCGAACCCCTCTTCGGGCGTGCCCGTCACCTCCTGCGCGCCGGGCACGCATTCCTTGAGCACCTCGGGGCTGAGCAGGGCCGCCCAGACCGTCGCCCGATCCGCCTTGATGTCGCGCGCGTCACTCATCTGCATCTGTCATGCCCTCCCGTTGCATCCTGCCCGCACCCTAGCGCAGCCCCCTTGCCGCGCCAAGGGAGCAGAAGGTCGGAGCGGCGCAAGGCATCTGGCCTTCGCGCGCTGCTGCCCTTACCCTGCGCCAAAACGGACGAGGGGCAAGGATGCTGTCAGGGCTGCGCGTGGTGGAATTCGAGGGTTTGGGGCCTGCGCCCTTTGCCGCGATGATGCTGGCCGAGATGGGCGCGGAGGTGATCGTGATCCATCGCCCCGGCGCGGGCAATCCGGTGGCGGGCGCGCGCAATCTGCTGGATCGCGGCAAGCGTTCGATCGTGCTCGACCTCAAGCGCGCCGAGGATGTGGCCATCGCGCGCGCGCTGATCCAGCGGTCGGATGCGCTGATCGAAGGGTATCGCCCCGGCGTGATGGAGCGTCTGGGTCTGGGGCCAGAGGCGATGCAGGCCGCCAACCCGCGTCTCGTCTATGGGCGTATGACCGGCTGGGGGCAGGCGGGGCCGCGCGCGCAGGAGGCGGGGCATGATCTGAATTACATCGCCACCTCCGGCGCGCTCTGGTATGCGGGCGCGCCGGGCACGCCGCCTGTCACCCCCGCCACCCTTGTGGGGGATGTGGGCGGCGGCGCGCTCTATCTCGTGGCGGGGATGCTGGCGGGGCTGATCCGCGCCGGGCGCAGCGGGCGGGGCACCGTGGTGGATGCGGCGATTGTCGATGGCTCGGCGCATATGCTGGCGCTTTTGATGTCGATGATGCCTTCGGGCAACCTGAGCATGATGCGCGGTCAGAGCCTGCTCGACGGGCCGCATTGGAGCCGCGTCTACGCCTGCGCCTGTGGTGGCTGGCTGTCGGTGCAATGCCTTGAGCCGCAGTTCTACGCCGAGTTCCTGTCCCGCCTTGGCCTCGCGGACGATCCCAAGCTCGCAGCCCAGCATGACCGCACGCAATGGCCCGAACAGGTGGCGGCGCTGGCGGCGCTCTTTGCCGCGCGCCCGCTGGCCCATTGGGCGGGGATCTTTGCCGGGTCGGATGCCTGTGTCGCCCCGGTTCTGTCCCCCGAAGCGGCGGCGCGCGATCCGCATATGGCGGCGCGCGGTGTCTGGCAGCAGGACGACGGCTGTCTCAGCCCTGCCCCTGCCCCCCGCTTTGACGGGCAGAGCCGCCCGGTGGCCGCACCGCCCGCCCGCGGAGAGCACGGCGCGGAAATCCGCGCCTGGCTCGACGCCGCCGAATGACCCCGAACCAGAGGACCAGCCCATGCCCATTTATGTCGATGCCGATGCCTGCCCGGTCAAGGACGAGGTCGAGCGCGTCGGCACGCGGCATGGGCTGCGGATGTTCGTGGTCTCGAACGGAGGTTTGCGCCCCTCGCGCAATCCGCTGGTAGAGACGGTGATCGTGCCCGATGGCCCCGACGTGGCGGATATGTGGATTGCCGAGCGCGCGGGGCGGGGGGATGTGGTGATCACCGGGGATATTCCGCTGGCCGCGAAATGCGTGGCGGCGGGGGCACAGGTGCTCAAACACAATGGCGAGGCATTGACGGGGGCCAATATCGGCAATGTGCTGGCCACGCGCGATCTCATGGCCGACCTGCGCGCCGCCGATCCGTTTCGGCAGGGCGGCGGCAAGGGGTTTACCAAGGCCGACCGCTCGCGGTTTCTGGACGCGCTGGAACGGGCGGTGCGGGCGGCAACCCGTAACGTCTGAAGGATCACCATGCCCCCTACCCTGTCCGTTCAACGCTCCAATCTGATCGGTGCCGCCTATGCGCTGGCGGCGGTGCTGTGTTTTTCGCTCAACGATGTGGGGTTCAAGTTCTTGTCGGATGCTTACGCCCTGCATCAGGTGGTGTTCATCCGGTCGCTGGTGGGCATGGCGGCCTTTGCCGCCTTTGTCATGCCCTTTGCGGGGGGGCTGTCGCTCTTGCGCACGCGCCGCCCCAAGATGCACCTCTTGCGCGGTCTCTGCGTGGTCAGCGCCAATACCTGTCTCTTTCTGGGGCTGGCGGCGATGCCGATTGCCGATGCGGTGGCGGTGTTCTTTGTCTCTCCGCTGGTGATCACGGTGTTTTCGGTGCTGTTCCTGGGGGAAACCGTGGGACCGCGGCGATGGGCAGCCATAAGCGTGGGTTTTCTGGGGGTCTTGGTCATCGTCAAGCCGGGGACGGCAGCGTTTCAACTGGCCTCGCTCTTGCCGGTTGCGGCGGCGTTTCTCTATGCCGTGATGCATATCCTCGCGCGCAAGATCGGCGGCACCGAGAGCGCGCCAACGATGGTGTTTTACATCCAGCTCACGTTTATCGTCGCGAGCACGATCATCGGCCTGAGCCTGGGCGGCGGGCAGTTCGCCGGGATGGGGCATCCGTCGCTCGAATTCCTGTTCCGCGCCTGGGTCTGGCCCGCGCCGGGGGATTGGCCGATCCTGATCATGCTGGGCATGTCGGGGATGTTGGGGGGTCTCTTCATCTCGCAGGCCTATCGGTTGTCCGAGGCGGCCTTTGCCGCGCCATTCGAATATGTCGCCATGCCGATGGCGATCATGTGGGGGGTGACGGTGTTTGGCACCTGGCCCGATGCGACCGCCTGGATCGGAATTGCGCTGATTGTGGGCTCTGGCCTCTATCTCTTGTGGCGCGAGTCGGTCAAGGATGCGACGTTGGCCACCAAAGCCCCGACCTATCGCCGCTGACCGAGGGAGAACTCCATGAGCCTGACGATCATTCCATTTGACGAGGGCGAGGCACATCTGGAGTGGCGGGGTCTCTGCGCGGCATTCGAGGCGGGGCACCGCCTGCCCAAGGCCGAGATTGCCGATACGCTGCTCTATCGGGGCCGCGACACGTTGCTCAACCGGGCGGCATGGATCGACGGGATGGGATTGGCGGTGAAATCCGCCACGATCTTTCCGGGCAATCCGGAGCGGGGGGAGCCAATGATCAATGGCGCGGTCAATCTCTATTCCGATGCCGATGGCAGTCTGGAGGCGCTGGTGGATTTTCACCTTGTGACCAAGTGGAAAACCGCCGGCGACAGCCTCTATGCCGCGACGCGGCTGGCGCGGCCCGAGAGCGAGAGCATCCTGATTGTCGGGGCGGGAACGGTGGGCCGCACGCTCTGGCAGGCCTATCGCGCGCACTTTCCGCAGGCGCGGTTCAGCGTCTGGAACCGCACCCGCGCCAATGCCGAGGCGATGGCGGCAGAGTGTGAGGGCATGACCGTGGCCGAGGATCTGGAAGCGGCGGTACGCGCCGCCGATATCGTCACCTCTGCCACCATGTCCACCGATCCGCTGATCAAGGGCGAGTGGCTGCGCCCCGGTCAGCATATCGACCTGATCGGCGCCTATCGGCCCGACATGCGCGAGGCGGATGATGTGGCCATTGCGCGGGCGCGGGTCTTTGTCGACAGTTTCGACACCACGGTCGCGCATATCGGCGAGATCATGACGCCACTGGAGCGCGGCGTGATCGCCCGGGACCATCTCGTCGCGGATTTCTATGATCCAGAGCGTTTCCAGCGGCACGCGCCCGAGGAGATCACACTGTTCAAGAACGGGGGCGGCGCGCATCTCGACCTGATGACCAGCCGCTATATCCTGGATGCCTGGAGGGCGGCGGCATGATCTGGCTCGGGCTTGTGATCCTTGTGGGGCTGGTCATTGCGGCCCCGGTGCTGCGCGAGGCGATGAAGCCTGCCATGACGGACAGGCTCCGCCGGGATGCGCCCGGGGATTTTGCCCGCCTGTCGCGCGGGGTCACGCATTACCGCTGGCTGGGGGCCACGCGCGGGCCGGTGGCGGTCTGCGTGCATGGGCTGACCACGCCGTCGTTTGTCTGGCAGGGGATCGCGGCGGGGCTTGGGGCGCTTGGCTATCGCGTGCTGGTTTATGACCTTTATGGGCGCGGCTATAGCGACCGCCCCGACGGGCCGCAGGACAGCGCCTTTTTCATCACCCAGCTAGAGGAATTGCTGGAAGATCAGGGGATCGTGGGCGATTTCACGCTTTTGGGCTATTCCATGGGCGGCGCGATTGCCACGGCCTTTGCCGCGCTGCATCCCGAACGGCTGCGGGCGCTGGTGCTGATTGCGCCTGCCGGGCTGGGGCATGATCTGGGACCGCTCGCCGAACGGGTGGCGCGGGGCGGCCCGATGGCGACATGGCTGATGCTGGCGGGATTTCCACGCAGCTTTCGCAAGGGCTGCGAGGCGGAGCGGCACCTGCCGTCAAGCGTGCCGGGCATCGTCGACCTGCAACAGGCAGAACTGCGCTATCGCGGTTTCGTGCCTGCGGTGGCCCGGTCGATCGCCGGGATGGTCTCTGAGGATCTGACGGAAGAGCATGCGGATATTGCCGAAGCGCGGCTGCCCGTGCTGGCGATCTGGGGGCGCGAGGATACGGTGATCCCGCTGCGCAGCATGGCGCGACTGGCCGAGGTCAACCGCAGCGCCCGCCAAGAGGTGATCGAGGGCGCGGGACATGGTCTGACCTATACCGATACCGAGGCGGTGCTGACCGCGCTGCGGGATCTCATGCGCGATTAGGCCGGGGTCAGCCGCCGCTCCCTGACCGGCAGGTGGACAATGGCGGAGAATGCGCCGACGCCGACGCCGATCCACCAGACGAGGGTGTAATCGCCGTAGAGGTCATACATCTTGCCGCCCAGCCAGACGCCCATGAAGCTGCCAAGCTGGTGGGAAAAGAACACGATGCCGTAAAGCGTGCCCATGTAGCGCAGCCCGTAGAGATGCGCGATGAGACCCGAGGTGAGCGGCACGGTGGCCAGCCACAGCGCGCCCATGGAGACCGAGAAGAGCAGCACCGTGGCCGGCGTGATCGGCGTCATGATGAAGGCCGCCGCGATCAGGGTGCGCCCGAGATAGATGGCGGCGAGCAGGTTCTTCTTGGAATAGCGTTTGCCCAGCCAACCGGCCGTGAGGGTGCCTGCGATATTGGCCAGACCGATGATCGAAATGGCCACGGCCCCGAGTGCCGAGGTGGTGGTGATGCCGATATTGTGCAGCGCCCCGCCGGGCAGGATCGGACCGCACATTTCGGTGACGAAGGCCGGAAAATGCGCAGTGACAAAGGCCAGTTGATAGCCGCAGCTGAAAAAGCCCAGAAAGATCAGCGTATAGGACGGATCGCGAAAGGCCCGGTTCAGGATCGTGCCCATCGATTCCTCGATGACCGTGCGGTCAACCGGGGCGGGCGCGCGCATCATCGGCAGCATGGCCAGCACGGCGATGATCACGGCGGCAAAGATCAGGAACACGCTCTGCCATGTCATCAGGGACAGCAGGAATTCCGCCAGCGGCGCGCCAAAGACCTGCCCCGCCGATCCCGCCGCCGTGGCGATGGCAAGGCTCATCGAGCGGTTTTCGTCGGAACTGGCGCGGCCCACCACGGCGAGGATCACGCCAAAGCCGGTGCCCGCGATGCCAAACCCCACGAGGATTTCATAGAGCTGATGCGCCTCGGGGCTGACGGCAAAGGAGGAAAGCACCAGCCCCGCCGCATAGGTGAGGGCACCGAGGATAATCGCCTTTTGGTCGCCGATTTTCTCGGCCAGGGCCCCGAAGATCGGCTGGCCGATGCCCCAGGCGAGGTTCTGGATGGCGATGGCCAGTGAAAATTCGGCGCGGGGCCAGTTGAATTCGGTCGCGATGGGGATCTGGAACACGCCAAAGGAGGCGCGGATCGCGAAGGAGATCAGAATGATGGTGCAGCCCGCCACGAGGACGGGGGTGATCAGAGGGGCGGATTTGGGCATTCTATCCTCGCGCGGTTCGCGGGCACTCTAGGCGAATGGCGAGGGGCGTCAATTCAGGCTTTGTGATGGGGCGCATCACGATTTCTCGTCACCCGAGGAGTTGCGCCACCATGCGGCTGTTCTGATCGGTCAGAGCCTCGATCACATCGAAATGGTGTCGGCCCCTGGCAATCTCGTGGCCGGCGTTCCAGGCTGCGGCCAGCCATCGCGCCTGATCGAGGAACACGGGCCGCTCGTCGGCGCCGACCCAGACCGTGACAGGAACCGGCAAGGGGCGCATGAGCGCGGGGCTTTCGGCCTCTGCCGCCGCGCGGTCGAGCCGGAACTGTTCGTTCATGGAGGTTTGCAGCAGTGGGCGCAGGTCCGACACGGGCGAGATGGGCATGACATGGCTGAGGCGCGCCGCGACATCGCCGGGCAGAACCCCGGGCACCGCCATGCGCGCCACCAGATGACCGCCCGCCGAGTGCCCGACCAGCGCCAATGGCCCGTCGGCGCGCGCCGCCATAACGCAGATTGCGCGGGCAATCTGCCGGGTGATGTCGGCAATGCGCACCTCGGGGCAGAGGTCATAGGAGGGCATGGCCACCGCCCAGCCGCGCGCGAGCGGTCCCGCCGCGAGATGCGACCAGAGCGTCCGGTCAAACCGGAGCCAATAGCCGCCATGGACAAAGACACAGAGCCCCCGCGCCGCGCCGGTGGGGTGAAAGAGGTCAAACGCCTGCCGCGCGCCATCGCCGTAGGGCAGGCCAAGCTCTGCCCGCCGTTCGGCGCTCAGCCTGGCGCGAAACGCCTCGGCCGCCACGGTCCAGCGCGCCGGATATTGCGCGCCGCCCGGAATATAGGGGACATTGGCATAGGCATCGTCCAGTTCCACGGCGTAATCCTCTCTATCTGGCCCTAGACATTCCTAGCCCAAGCTGGTCTGTCATGGCGAGATAAAAGCCATGCCGAGAGGGAAACGCAATGACCAAGACCGACCTGAAATCCATGCTCAAGGACCCCAGCCTGCTGTGCGAGCGGGCCTATATCAACGGCGAGTGGGTGGATGGCGACAATGGCACCTTCGAGGTCACGAACCCCGCGCGCGGCGATGTGATCGCGCATGTGGCCGATCTCAGCCGTGCTCAGGTGGCGCGTGCGATTGCCGCGGCGGAGGCCGCGCAAAAGGAATGGGCGAAATGGACCGGCAAGGAACGTGCCGCCGTGCTGCGCCGCTTCTTTGACCTGATGATGGAGAACCAGCACGATCTGGGCGTGATCCTGACCGCCGAACAGGGCAAGCCGCTGGCCGAAGCCAAGGGCGAGGTGGGCTATGGCGCCTCGTTCATCGAGTTCTTTGGCGAAGAGGCCAAGCGCATCTATGGCGAGACCATCCCCGGCCATCAGCGCGACAAGCGGATCACCGTCATCAAGCAGCCCATCGGTGTGGTGGCCTCGATCACGCCGTGGAATTTCCCCAACGCGATGATCACGCGCAAGGCCGCCCCGGCACTGGCGGCGGGCTGTGCCTTTGTTGGTCGTCCGGCTGCGGAAACGCCGCTCTCGGCCACGGCGATGGGCCTCTTGGCCGAACGCGCGGGGATTCCGGCGGGGGTATTCAACATCGTCACCTCGTCGCGCGCATCCGAGATCGGCAAGGAATTCTGCGAGAACCCGGTGGTGCGCAAGATCACCTTTACCGGCTCGACCGAGGTGGGGCGCATCCTGTTGCGGCAGGCTGCCGATCAGGTGATGAAATGCTCGATGGAGTTGGGCGGCAACGCGCCGTTCATCGTGTTCGACGATGCCGATCTCGATGCGGCGGTCGAGGGCGCGATCCTCTGCAAATTCCGCAACAACGGGCAGACCTGTGTCTGCGCCAACCGCATCTATGTGCAGGCGGGGGTCTATGACGCCTTTGCCGCCAAGCTCAAGACCGCTGTCGAAAAGCTCAAGATGGGGGATGGGATGGACGAGGGCGTGGCGCTTGGGCCGCTCATCAACGGGGATGCGATCGTGAAGGTGCAAGAGCATGTCGCCGATGCCAAGGCCAAGGGGGCCACGGTCATCCTTGGGGGTGGAGAGCCGGTGCAGGGGTCGGGCTATTTCCTGCCGCCGACCATCGTCACCGGCTGCACGCAGGACATGGCCTTTGCCACCGACGAGACCTTCGGGCCGCTGGCCCCGCTCTTCAAGTTCGAGAGCGAGGATGACGTGATCGCCATGGCCAATGACACGATCTTTGGTCTGGCCTCGTATTTCTACGCCAAGGATCTGAGCCGCGTCTACAAGGTGGCCGAGGCGCTGGAATACGGGATCGTGGGCGTCAACACCGGCATCATCTCGACCGAGGTGGCCCCCTTTGGCGGCGTCAAGCAATCGGGTCTTGGCCGCGAGGGCAGCCATCACGGGATCGAGGATTTCCTCGAGATGAAATACATCTGCATGAGCGTCTGACCAAAGCGGCACTCGACCGGAGGCGGGTCGCTCGCTAGGATGCGATCAAGTCTTGAAGCAAAGGAGGCCGGCGATGCCCCGCTCTTTCCTCATGGCCGGCCTGATGGCTGTCTTGCCTGCTGCCACGGTGCAGGCACAGGGCGACGAGACACGACAGGTGTCCGGCGCGGTCGGCTATCTGCAACGGATCGCCCTGCCGCCCGATGCCCGCGCCGTGGTGGTGGCTGAGGGTCGGTTTGGCGCGATGCTGGGCGAGGTGACGCTGGATGCCGATGGCAAGCAGGTGCCGCTGCCCTTCGAGATGACGGTGCCCGCAAATCTTTCCGGGCAGCTCAGCGCGGTGATCCGGGTCAATAACAAACCGCGCTGGCTCTTGCAGGATATGCCGTTTGCGGCGGGAACAGAGGCGGTCGATCTGGGCACGCTCATCCTCGAACCGGTGACTCCGCTCGCCTTTGCGGTCGATTTCGTCTGCGGCGATACCACGGTGTCTTTCGGGATGCTGGGCGATGAAACCGTGCTGCGCGCCGAGGGGCGCGACATCGCCATGAAGCAGGTTGTCTCGGCCTCGGGGGCGCGGTTCGAGGGGGTGAGCGCGCCTGACACGGAATTCTGGAACAAGGGCAACATGGCGATGCTCCGCCTCGAGGGGCGCGATTTTCCCGAATGTCAGGAAGTGCCGCCACCGCACAGGCAAAGCTATCGCGCAGGCGGGAACGAGCCCGGCTGGTTTGTTCTGCTGACGCCCGAGACCGCCGAGATCAGCGCCGATTACGGCGAGATCACCCATAGCCTGCCCCGCCCCGAGGTGCAGGTCCTGCCCGGCGCCTATGTGTTCGACATGCCCGAGATCAAGGCGCAACTGACCGTTCGCGAGGGCATCTGCCGCGACGATGCCACCGGCATGCCGCATCCCGATGCGGCGGTGTTGACCCTGGGCGCGCGCGAGTTCCGGGGATGTGGCGGCGCGCCCGAGGACCTGTTGACCGGCCCCGCGTGGCAAGTGACCGCGTTGGGGGACGCCCCCCTGATCGAGCCGGAGCGCCTGACCCTCAATTTCATCACGCCGGGGCGTGTGGCGGGCAGCACAGGCTGCAACCGTCTGGTGGGCGGCTATACGATCACGGGCGAAGGGCTGCAGTTCGGGGCCATGGGCAGCACGATGATGGCCTGCCCCGACCCGCTGATGGAGCAAGAGCGCCACATGCTCGACGCGCTGGAGCAGGTGACTCGGTTTGACGTGGCCGAGGATGGCGCGCTGCGTCTGATTGGCGGGGCGGCGGATGGCGTGCTGATCGAGGCGCGGCGGCCCTGAACGGCAAACGCCCGGCCAGTGGGGGGCTGACCGGGCGTCGACATGAATTGAGACTCAGGTCTCGATGGGCTCAGTTCACCTTGTCGGCGTCCACCACATCCTTGGCCACGACATCCCCGCTGGCAATCGCGATGCGGCGCGGCTTCAGCGCTTCGGGCACCTCGCGGCGCAGGTCGATATGCAGCATCCCGTCGGCATGGGTCGCCCCGATCACGCGAACATGGTCGGCCAATTGGAAGCGGCGTTCAAAGGCACGGGTCGCGATGCCGCGATGCAGATAGGTGCGCCCTTCGTCCTCCTCGCTTTTGCGGGCAGAAACGACAAGAGAGCCATCCTTGACCTCGACACCCAGATCATCGGCAGAGAATCCCGCAACGGCCACCGAAATGCGGTAGGCATCGTCTGCGGTCTTTTCGATGTTATAGGGCGGATAGGTTGGCTGGCCCACGTCACTGGACATGACGCGATCCAAGAGGTCGGCGATCTGGTCGAAACCGACCGTGGCACGATAGAGCGGGGCAAGATCAAAATTACGCATGGGTCATCCTCCATTGAGCGATACCGGATTGGTGCCTTCCCCTTTGGGGACAGGCGGTCTGTCCGGCCCGTCAAACGGCACCGGAACGCCATTGATTTGGGAAGCGTCCCGGTCGCTGTCAAGACCCCGCGCGCGCCCTCAGGGCCGCGCGAATTTCGCGCCGGATGCCCCGCCGCCGCCCACTGTTACCCGCCGAAAGCCGGGATTGGCCGCGATGCCCGGGGCGGACGCGGCGCGCAGATCCTGTTTCAGGCGCGCCACGACCTCGGGCAGGTCCATACCATAGGCGCGGCTGTCGCCGCCGTCCCACTTGCCACCGCTGACCAGCGAGAGGATGCGCGCGCGTCCGCCGTCCCGCGCAAAGACCGGCGCGCCGGACGAGCCGTTGATCACCGAGCAATCAAAGCCCATGACCCCCTCGGACCGCCACAAGAGACCGCAATCACGCTGCCACGACGGGGCCTTGTCACGATCCCGGCCATAGGACACAACGCTCACGCGCTGATGGGCGGCAGGGGCCGCAGCCAGGTGGAAGGGGGCCGCGAGCGCCGCTGGAATGGGGGTGGAAAGCTGCAGGAGCGCAACATCGCGCCGCACATTCGCGGCCTGCATCCCCGCCGCCGGATCATAACCGGGGGCGACCGCATAGCGCGCCGCGCCCGCCTCGGCGATCACCACCCCATCGCGCAGCCCGGCGCGAAACCAGATGATGTCGGGCGCGATCCCTTGCCTTGCGCGGTCATAGACACAATGCGCCGCCGTCAGAACCTGATCGGGGGCAATCAGAACGCCCGTGCAATAGCCGTCGCGCCCAAGGTCCACGCGGCCCACCGCCTCCCATCCAAAGAGATCGTCGCGATCGGTCAAGCGGATCAGGCCGCTGTTTTGCGCCGCGACGCCTGACGTGGCGAACAGCAGCGCCGCAATCGCAGCCATCGTGACGCGCACGCCGCTCATGGCTTGGCAAACTTTGCGCCGGTATCGCGGCGGATGCCCGAGGTGAACATCTTGGGCGCTGCGTCCTGAAACACGCCTGCGCCGCCATCGAGCGCCGCCTGCAGCACCCGGAGCGGATCGGTCAACTGCGTGCCCAGCGACACCTTGCGCCCCTCGACCTCGGCCATGGCCGAAACCACCGACACGATGCGCGGCACCCCGCCTTCAAAGCTGAAGATCGGCGCGCCGCTCGATCCGAAATCCACATCGCAGGACATGATCAGAACGCCGTCCTGACGCGCCAGAACCTCGCAGATGTTTTGCAGCGATGGCGCCTCGGATCGGTCGCGGGCATAGCTGACAACGCCGATCTTCTGGCCTTTGCGCGGGCGCTCGTCGGTCTCGAACGGGGCGACGCGGGTGTTGTTGATCGGATGGTGCAATTCCAGCAGCGCCACGTCATTGCGCACGCGCTGTGCGGTGACATCCGTCGCGGGCGCATAATCGGGATGCGTCACCGCGCGCCGCACCGTGCGATAGGCCGCCGCGCGGCCATTGCGCCACCCGGCCATGAATTCGATCCCCGCCGGATCAATCCGCGCACCGGTTTCCTTGTCAAAGAGGCAATGCGCCGCCGTCAGCACCAGATCGGGGGCCACCAGAGCGCCGGTGCAGAACCCGCGCCCGCCCAATTCGAGCCGTCCCACGGCCTCCCACTGGCGGGCCTCGTCGCCGACATCCAGACGTTGCAACGCACTGTCCTGCGCCATGGCCGCGCCTGCGACACAGGCAGATAGGAGAAAGGTGATGATGCGCCGCATGGGTCTCTGTCCTGCTCAATTCACTTGCCGGATAGCAAGCGTTTTGGGCCAGATTATGACCGGATCAGCGCAGGATCGGAACCCCGGACATGCCCTGGGACGCGCGGGTCATGGCGGGCGGTTTCGGACCGCCCGTGGCCCAATCCAGCAACTCGACCGTGTGGACCACCGGAATCCCCGTGCCCGAGCCGATCTGCATCATGCAGCCGATATTGCCCGCCGCGATCACATCGGGATTCTTCGCTTCCAGCGTTTTCACCTTGCGCGTCTTGAGCTGTTTGGAAATCTCGGGCTGCATCAGGTTGTAGGTGCCCGCCGAGCCGCAGCACAAATGACTGTCTGCCGGTTCCACCACCGCGAACCCGGCCCGCTTCAAGAGGTCCTTGGGATAGGTCTTGATCTTTTGCCCATGTTGCAGCGAACAGGCCGCGTGATAGGCGATCACCATCTCCTTGTCCTCGCCTTGCGGCAGATCGAGCTGCATCAGGATTTCGCTTACATCCATGGCGATGGCACTGACGCGCGCGGCGTCCGCTGCGAGCGGATCGTGCCGGAACATATGACCGTAATCCTTGACCGTCGTACCGCAACCGCTGGTGTTGATCACGATGGCATCAAGCCCGGCCCCGTCCATTTCGCGCGCCCAGGCCTTGATATTCCTGGCCGCTGTTGCGTGGCTCTCGTCGGTCTTGCCCATGTGATGCGTCAGCGCCCCGCAACAGCCCGCCCCCTCGGCCACCACCACCTCGCAGCCCAGCCGCGTGAGCAGGCGGATCGTGGCGTCGTTGATGTCGGTGTTGAGCGCGCGCTGCGCACAGCCGGTCATCAGGGCCACCCGTTTTTTCCGCGCGCCCTGCGGCGCAAAGCTCTGCGGGTCGTCATTTCGACTGACGGGCGGCACCTGTTTCGGGGCCATTTCGAGCATCGCGCGCAGCCGCGCATCGGGCATCAGCCGCGCAAAGGGCCGCCCGATCTTGGCCCCCAGAAGCGCCACCCGGAACCGCGTCGGATAGGGCAGGATACGCGCCAGGATCCAGCGCAGCACGCGATCCCCCAGGGGCCGCTTGTAGCGCTCTTCAATGTATTCCCGCGCCTGATCCACCAGATGCATGTAATGCACGCCAGAGGGGCACGTCGTCATGCAAGCGAGACAGGACAGGCAGCGATCAATATGCTTGACCGTCTTGGCATCCGGCACGCGGTCATTTTCCAGCATGTCCTTGATGAGATAAATCCGCCCCCTCGGGCTGTCCAACTCATCGCCCAGAACCTGATATGTCGGACAGGTGGCGGTGCAGAACCCGCAATGCACACAAGCGCGCAGGATTTCGTTGGCGCGGGCGATCTTGGGGTTTTCAAGCTGTTCGGCGGTAAATTCGGTTTTCATCTGTTGCTACTTTCGCGCCTTTCAAACGGCTGCACCCGTGGCCATCAGGCCGGGGTTCAAAATCTGTCTTGGATCGAATTTCTGGCGCAGGCCCGCCTGCAAAGCCGCCACCGGCGCCGAGAGCGGATGAAACGCACCTTGGCTGCGGTCGCCACGGATCAACGTGGCATGGCCGCCACGCGCCGCGACCGCACCGCGGATCTTGGTGGCATTCAGGCCCGAGCCCTCAGCCGCCAGAAGCCAGATCAACCCGCCGCCCCAGTCATAGAACACCTCTGCGCCGGGCAGATCGGCCACGACCCCCGGGGCGTCGGTGGGCTTGACCGACAAACGCCAGACATCGCCCGCCCGCTCGTGAAACGGGCCGACATCCCGGATATGCGCCCAATGCGCGGCGGTCTTGTCCGTATCCGCCTCGAAGGTCCAAGTGCCATAATCGGCCAAGAGCCGCATCAGCGCCTCGGCGCGGTAGGTCACCGAATTCTCAAAGCCCTCCAGCCGGATCATCGTGACGGGCGCGCCCGACGGCCCCGCTTGCAGATGGGCCGCCCCCGTCACCTCGTAGGGCGAGGCGAGCGCCCGGCAGAGTGCGGTGACGGCGGCCGCATCGTTCAGCCCCTCGAGCCGCAGCATCCCCATGCTGCGCGGGCGCGGCAGAACCTTGAGCGCCACTTCGGTCAGCACCCCCAGCGTGCCGTAGCTGCCTGCCATCAGCTTGACCAGATCATAGCCGGTGACGTTCTTCATCACCCGCCCGCCATTCTTGACGATCTGCCCGCGCCCATCGACAAAGCGCACACCGAGCAGAAAATCGCGGCAGGCCCCGGCCTGAATCCGGCGCGGTCCGCTGACATTGGCGGCGACGACACCGCCAATCGTGGGCGTGCCGGTCGTGCCCAGCAATCCGCGGTGATCCATCGGCTCGAAGGCCAGCCGTTGCCCTTCTGCGGCGAGCGCCGTCTCGATTTCCGCAAGCGGCGTGCCCGCTTGGGCCACCAGCGTCAGCGCGCCGGGCTCGTAGAGCGTGATCCCACGCAATGCGGCCGTGCTCAGCCGCGCCCCATTCGATGGCGCGCCCAGCGGGCGCGTGCCGCCCCCTTCGATGCGCAAGGGGGCTTCGGCCCCCCGGATGATCTCGGCAAGCTCTGCCTCGGTGTTGGGTGTCATGCTGCTTCTTCTTGGTCAAAATACTCATTGCTCCGGGAGCATGGCCCCCGGTCGGGTCGCTCAGGCCACACGCCGCGCGTCAGAGGACGCCAGCGGAAAGACCTTGGCCGGGTTGAGCAGCCATTTGGGATCGAACACGTCCTTGATCGCCATCTGCGCCTCCAGATCCTCCGGGGCATATTGATGGGTCATCAGATCGCGCTTTTCGATGCCCACCCCGTGTTCGCCGGTGAGGCATCCCCCCACCTCGACGCAAAGCTTGAGGATTTCAGACCCCAGTTCTTCGCAAAGTTCCAGATCGCCGGGCTTGTTGGCATCAAAGAGGATAAGAGGGTGCATGTTGCCGTCGCCTGCGTGGAACACATTGGCCACGCTCAGCCCGAATTGCGCGGACAGCTCGCCAATCCGCTTGAGAACATGCGGCAATTGGCTGACCGGGATGGTGCCATCGAGGCACATATAGTCGTTGATCTGCCCCATCGCGCCAAAGGCCGATTTGCGGCCCAGCCAGATCGCGGCGCTTTCCTCGGGCGAGCGGCTCTGGCGGAATTCCACCGGGTTATGGCGCCGTGCGATCCCCTCGATCAGGCCCAACTGCTCGTCGATCTCGGCATCCGAGCCTTCGACCTCGACGATCAGCAGCGCCTCGCACATGGGATAGCCCGCCTTGGCGAAATCCTCGGTCGCCTCGATACAGGGGCGGTCCATGAATTCGATCGCCACCGGCAGCACGCCCGCCTTGATGATGTCGCTCACGCAGGCGCCCGCGACCTCGTTGCTGTCAAAGGCGATCAGCACGGGGCGCGCGCCCTCGGGCTTGCGCAGGATGCGCAGCGTGGCCTCGGTCACGACGCCCAATTGCCCCTCGGAGCCGCAGACGATCCCCAGGAGATCGAGCCCCTCCGCATCAAGATGCGCGCCGCCCAATTCCACAACGGTGCCATCCATCAGCACCATGGTCACGCCCATCAGGTTGTTGGTGGTCACGCCATATTTGAGGCAATGCGCCCCGCCCGAATTCATCGCGACATTGCCGGCAATGGCACAGGCCAGCTGGCTGGAGGGATCGGGGGCGTAGAAAAATCCGTGTTCCTCGACCGCGCCGGTGACACTCAGGTTGGTGCGCCCGGTCTGCACGCGAATGAAACGGTTGTCGTAATCGGTCTCCAACACCGCGTTGAGCCGCGCCACCCCGAGGATGACACTGTCCGCCGTGGGCAGGGCCCCGCCGGCAAGCGACGTCCCCGAGCCGCGTGGCACCACCGGCACGCCCATCTCGTGACAGATGCGCAGCGCCTCCGACACCTCTTGGGTAGACCCCGGCAGGATCGCCACCAGCGGCGCGCATTTATAGGCGGTCAGAGCGTCGCATTCATAGGCGCGCGTTTCGGCCGGGTCGGAAATCACCGCATCAGCGGGCAGAACTTCGCACAGACGCTCTACAAGTTCGGCTTTGCGCGCCAGGATTTCTGGCCGGGGGACGGGCATTTCCATATGAATTCCTCCTGATTGGTAATAAAATATAACCAATTTTTACATCTGGCAAGTCAAACCTCGCAAGGATAGCTTGCATTCATGATTTGGATGGATCAACTGGCGCATTTCAGCATGCTCGACGCCCTTGCCTTGGGTGGATTGGTGCTGGGCTGGCTGGTCCTTGGTCTCCTGATCGAGAATCCCCCCCGCGCGAGACCCTCCGTGACCAAGCTGATGGCGCAGTATCGGCGCGAGTGGATGGTGCAGATGGTGGCCCGCGACGCGCGTATCTTTGACGCGCAGCTTTTGGGCAGTTTGCGGCAGGGCACCGCCTTTTTCGCCTCGGCCACGTTGATTGCCATTGGCGGGGCCTTGGCGATGCTGGGCGATCTGGAGCGGGTGATGGGCATCGCCGACGATCTGACCCCCGCGACCGGGCCGATCATCGTCTGGGAGGTCAAGATCCTCGTGATCCTCGTCTTTCTCGCCAATGCGTTTCTCAAATTTGTCTGGTCCAATCGCCTGTTTGGCTATTGCGCCGTGATCATGGCCGCCGTGCCCAATGACCCCGGCGATGCCGCAGCCCTGCCGCGCGCCCAAAAGGCGGCAGAGATCAACATCACCGCCGCGCGCGGCTTTAACCGGGGTCTGCGGGCGATTTATTTCGCGCTCACGGCGGCGGCCTGGCTCTTGGGGCCAGAGGCGCTGATCGGGGCCACGGCGATTACCGGCCTGATGCTTTTGCGCCGCGAATTCGCCTCGCAATCGCGCGCGGTGCTGCTGCAACCGGATCGCCCGGACCAGAATACACAGACGTGAGTGCTTTTTTCGCAAGACTGGGCTAATCTCTCACCATGAGATGCCTGTGCCTTGTCCTCGGCCTTGTCGCCAGCCCCGCCGCAGCGGAGCTGCCGGAGATCCTCGGTGTGCGCATGGACAAGACCGGCGGCGCGTGGACGGTCGCGGTCACGGTCCTGCATCCCGACACGGGCTGGGATCATTATGTCGACGGCTGGGAGGTTCTGGATGCGACCGGCAATCGGCTGGGCTATCGGCTGCTGCATCACCCGCATGTCGAGGAACAGCCCTTTACCCGGTCGCTCAACGACCTGACCCTGCCCGTTGGCACGCAAGAGGTGTTCGTGCGGGCGCATTGTTCGGTGGACGGGTGGAGCAGCACGCCCTTTCGCGTCGAATTGCGGCCCTGAGCCCGACCGTTATCGCCGCCCCTCGCGCAGCCATCCCCCAAGGATCAGCCCCGATACCAGCAGCAGCACCAGCCAGGGCGGCAAAATGGACATCTGGCGCAGGCTCTGGGTTTCATAGGCCCCGCGCGGGGTGATCCCGATCCAGCCGCGCCCGGCGGCGGGGCGCCCTTCGCGCACCGCGCGGATCGCGGGCATACCGTCCTCCAGCGCCCAGACGCCCCCGTTGGTGGCATTGATCGCCGGTTGCAGAACCTCGGCGCTGGCAATCGTGCGCTCGAATTCGACCGGCGCGGCGGGGCCAAGACCGATGACCGCGCTTTGATCGCCGTTCTCCAGCCGATAGAGCCCGATTTCCGGCCCGTCGAACAGCGTCTCGAACCGGCCCGGAGACACCTCTTGCAGGGGCCGCTCGATCACATCGCCCGATGGCGTGGTGATGGTGACGGGGCCGACATCCTCGGTCAGAGAGCGGCGGATCACGCGCATCTGCTGACCCGTGGCCTCGGCCCAGAGCGCCTCTTCCTCCAGCTCGGGTTCCTTCATCATCCAATGCGCCAGGCGCCGCAGGAGTTCGAGCTGCGGCCCGCCGCCCTCGAATCCGCGCCCCCAGAGCCAGGCATGATCCGAGGCCAAGAGCGCCACGCGCCCCTCGCCCACCCGGTCAAGCAGCAGCAAAGGCCGGTCATCGGCCCCGGACATCACGACATCGCCCGCCGACTGCATGACCTCTACCTGCCTGAGCCAGCGGCCCCAATCCCCGTCAAACTCCTGGGCGAGCCCTGCCGTGACCGGATGCCGCTCGCCCAGCTCCGTGACCTTGGGCAGATAGCCTTGCTCGACCACGCGGGCCGTGGGACGCGCCGGGATGATCGCCTCGAACGGACCGCGATAGATGCTTTCGGCCCCGGCGAAATCCGGGCCCGCCGCAAACAGCACCGCCCCGCCATTCTCGACGTATTGGCGAATATTCTCGAGATAGACATTGGGCAGGATACCCCGCCGCCGATACCGGTCGAAGATGATCAGATCGAAATCATCCACCTTTTCAAGAAACAGCTCGCGGGTGGGAAAGGCGATCAGCGACAATTCCCGCACCGGCACCCCGTCCTGTTTCTCGGGTGGGCGCAGAATGGTGAAATGCACCAGATCGACCGAACTGTCGGATTTCAGCAGGTTGCGCCAGGTGCGCGTGCCGGGATGGGGCTGGCCGGAGACCAGAAGAACGCTCAGCCGGTCGCGCACACCGTTGATCTGCACCAGCGCGGTGTTGTTGCGATCCGTCAACTCGCCGGGTGCGGGGGGGGTGGTGAATTGCAGCACGTTGCGCCCGCCATGCGGCAAGACCAGAGGCAGGGTGATTTCCTCGCCCAAAGGCACCTCGAAGCGGCGCGACTCGGCCCCGTCCACGGAAATATCAAGCGGCACCGAGGTTACGCCCGCAGGGGCGGCCCCCTCATCCGTGACAGTGAGGGTCATGCGCACCTCTTCGCCCAGGATGGCAAAGGCGGGTGCATTGTCGATCCTGAGCCGCCGGTCCCAATCGCCCGCGCGGCCCGTATGCAAGAGATGCAGCGGCGCGGGAATGTCGGGGGCCCGCTCGACATCGTGAATACGCCCGTCCGAGAGCAGGATAACGCCCGCGATACGGCCCAGCGGTTCCTCGGCCATCGCCTGCGCCAGTGCGGTCATCGCCTGAGTGCCGCCATTCTCGGGGGCATCCGGCACCCGCACGCGGCGCACCTCTGTATTGCCGCGCGCCTCAAGCCGTGCCGTCAGATCATCGGCGGCCTCGGCCGTGCGCGTCGTGCGATCCGCCAATCCCTGACTGGCGCTTTGATCCTCGACGATCAGCACGATGTCACTGAGGGGATTGCGTTCCTCTTGCTGATAGGCCGGGCCCATCAGGGCCGCGAGGATCACCAGCCCGGCCAGCGCCCGGAGCGGCCAACCCGCCAGCCCCCGCCAGAGCGCCAGCGCCAGACCGCAGGCCACCAGTGCCGCAAGGGCGGCAATCAGCCAGACCGGCAAGAGAGGGTCGAACACCACGCTGCCGGTCATTGGCCCAACCTGTCGAGAAGGGCGGGGACATGCACCTGATCGGATTTGTAATTGCCGGTCAGCACATGCATCACCAGATTGACGCCAAAGCGATAGGCCAGTTCCCTCTGCCGCTCGCCAGCATAGCCGCGGCCCACGGGAAACATCGGATCGCCCCGCTCGTTCACCGCCCAGGCCGCCGCCCAGTCATTGCCGCCGATCACCACCGGCGTCACCCCATCGTTGAGATTGCGAAACGGCATGCCCTCGATCTGTTCGGCATCGGGCGGGGCCGCCTCGACCCAGACCGGCCGGCCCGAGTAGCGCCCCGGAAAATCGGTCAGAAGGTAGAAGGTTCGGGTCAGCACATGATCCTCGGGCAAGGGTTCGAGCGGGGGAATGTCGAGCGGGGCCGCGATCCGTTGCAGCCGCGCGCCATTGGGCGTCGCCGCGCCGAACCCGGCAACATCGGCATCGCGGGTGTCAAACAGGATGAGCCCGCCGTTGCGCAGATAGTCGTTGAGCTTGACATAGGCCTCGGCCGAGGGCGTCGGCTGATCGGCACTGATGGGCCAGTAGAGGATCGGGTAAAAGGTGAGGTCGTCACGTTCGAGATTGACGGCGATCGGCTCTGCCGGTTCAACGGAGGTGCGGAAATTGAGCACCTGACCCAAGCCGCGCAGCCCGGCGCGCGCGGTATCATCCAGCCGGGCGTCGCCGGTGATCACATGGGCGAGGGCCAGTTCCTGAGTTGCGAGAAGCGCGCGCGCATCATCCTGCGCCCGCGCCTCGGGCACGGGCCCGAGGCTGAGCGCGAGGGCAAGCATCGCCACCGCCCGCGCAGGCCAGAGCCGCCCGGAGAGCGCGAGGGACGCCAGAATATCGGCGGTCAGCAGCATCAGGGCCGCAGCCAGCAGCCAGCCGCCCAACGGTGTTTCGGGCGCACGCTCCAGCCCCTCGACCGGCACGCGCGCGGGCCATGCCACCGGGCTGAGCGCGGTCTCGGCCGCGATCACGTTGCGCGCGACGCTGCGCTCTGGCCCCTCGTAGAGGCCGGGCCAGAGATCGGGGCCAAGCGGGGCCGACAAGAGCCGCTCTCCCGCCACACCGGGGCGCGTGTCCGCATCCGCCAGTCGCCCGAACCCGTCCAGCACCTGCGCCGGTTGCCAGGTCGTGCCCGCCAGTTCCGCCGCATCGGGCGGGGCCATGGCGGACGAAACCGCCAGCCGCTCCAGCATCTGCACGAAGAGGCCCGAGAGCGGCAGGCTCGACCATTCGGCATTGGCGGTGACATGAAAGAGCACCACCTGCCCCGCCCCGATCCGTTTGCGCGTGACCAGCGGGGTGCCATCGCTCAGTTGCGCGATCACCCGGTCGGCCAAGGTTGGATCAGGTTGTGCCATCACCTGTGCGCTGACGGTCACATCATCCGGAATGCTCAGGCCCTGAAACGGGCTGCCCTCGATGAAGGGGGCCAGCGTCTTGGGTTCGCCCCAGGACATTGCGCCGCCCACCGTGCGCCCGCCCGCACGCAGGCGCACCGGCATCAGCGGGTCTTCTTCGCTGCGCGAGACATCGCTTGCGGCCACGCGCGGCCCGGCAAAGCGCAGGAGCATCCCGCCCTTGTCGGCCCAGTCGAGCAACGCCGCCTGTTCCGCCCCCGAAAGCGTCGCCACATCGGCCAGCACGATCACATCGGGATTCGCGGGCAGCACATCCATCAGCCCCCCTTCGAGAAGATCGGCAGTGGGGCTGAGCGCCTGCGCGAGATAATGCAAGGGTGACAGCAGTTCGAGCCCTTCACGATCGTCGCGCCCCGCGATCAGCGCCACTTCGCGCCGTTTCAGCCCATCGTCGGTCAGGCTGACGGCCCCTGCCTGCGCCTCGCCCGCGATCTCGAACCGGGTGACACGGGCGCGCAATTCGGGCGGCAGGGACAATGCGCCTGTCGCCTCAAGCGCGCCCTCGTCAAAGGTCATCGGCAGGGTGGCCAGCACCCGCGACACCCCGGCGGGATCAAGACCGTGGGCATTGACCGAAATCTCGCGCAGCGGCCCCGGCACGGCACGCAACGCGCGTAACTGGATTTGCCCGTCTTCCAGCGTCGGCGGGGTCAGCGCCAGCACGGCGCGCGGGCTTTCATGCACGGTGACAGGGCCGCGCGCCTCGAGCGCCTCAAGAAGCGATGCGCGCCCCTCTGCATCCAGCCCGTCCGAGAACCAGCGCGTTTCAAACGCGCTCTCGCCCAGAAGGTCCACGGCGCGGGCCATCCCCTCTGGCGTCACTGGCCACGGCGCGGGGATCAGCCCCGGCACCCGCGCGCGCAGACTGTCCGCCGCCTGAAACACCGGTGCCTGCGGGTCGCTGAGTTGCATCAGCGCCGCAGGCCGCCCATCGCGCCCCGCCTCTGCCAGCATCGCGTCAACCACCGCCGTTTGCGCGGCCCAGTCGCGGGCGCTGGCCCAACTGCCATCCATGAGGATCAAAAGCGGACCGGTGGCCCGCGCCGTGCCCTCGTCGCGCGGATTGAGCACTGGTCCCGCCAGGCCCACGATCACCGCCGCCACCGCCAGCATCCGCAGCAGCAAGAGCCACCACGGCGTGCGGTCGCTGACGTGATCCTCGTCCCGCAGGCCAAGCAGCAGCGCCACGGCGGGAAAGCGCCGCCGGATCGGCGCAGGCGGCACGGCGCGCAGGATGATCCACAGGATCGGCAAGGCCACAAGCGCCCACAAGAGCCACGGGGCGGCAAATCCGATGGGGCCCAGGATCATGCGCTCCCCCCACCCGCCATCGCCCCATGCAGCCACAAGAGCGCCGATTGCGCGCTCTCGCCGGTATGGTGACAGCCATAGCGCCAGCCGGTTGCCTGGCAGAGCGCGTCGAGCGCGTCCTTGCGTTCGGCCAGACGCTCCAGATAGCGGGCGCGCAGATCGCCGGCCTTCAGGGTTTCATGGGCGATTGTGCCGCCCACACTTTCGAAAATGGTGCGGCCGGTGTAGGGAAAGGCCTCTTCGGCGGGGTCCAGCACCTGATAGAGCAGCCCGCGCACGCCCCGATCCGCCGCCGCCGTCAGCGCGTCGCGCAGAGGTGCCAGATCGCCCATGAAATCCGAAATCAAGAGCGCGCGGCCATGCGGGATCAGGCCGGACATATCGGGGGATGCATAATCCTCGGCGCTCTCTTGCATCAGCGCCGACGCCAGTCGCGTGACCTGCATCTCGCCTCGCCGGGGGGGCAGGGTGCCGCCGGTGAGGCCCACCCGCTCGCCGCCGCGCACGAGCAATATGGCCACCGCAAGCGCCAGAAGCCGCGCGCGATCCGCCTTTTCGGGCAGGCCCTTGTCGCTGGCAAAGCGCATGGAGGCGGCGGGATCGACCCAGAGCATCACGCTCTGCGCGATCTGCCATTCGCGTTGCCGCACGAATTGCACGTCCGAACGCGCAGAACGGCGCCAGTCGATCATGCGGCGGCTGTCGCCGGGTTGCACCGGGCGGTATTGCCAGAAATCATCGCCCGCCCCTGCCCGCCGCCGCCCATGCTCGCCCAAGAGCACCGTGCGCGCGAGCAGTTCCGCCTGCGCCAAAAGGGGCGGCAGGCGGCTTGCTTCGGCCTCGGCGCGGGGGCGCAGGGGGGAGAGGGCGAGGTCGGCCATCTCAGGCGGCGGCCTGCACGCGGGTCACATCCTCGACCGTGCGGGCAATCAGCGCGGCCAGGTTCTCGCCCCGCGCGCGCGCCGCGAAATTGAGCGCCATCCGGTGCCCCAGCACCGGCTGGGCCATCGCCGCCACGTCGCTGGCATCGGGCGCAAGCCGCCCTTGCAGCATCGCCCGCGCCCGCACCGTCAGCATCAGCGCCTGTGCGGCACGCGGCCCCGGCCCCCAGGCCACGCTTGCGCGGACGCCATCGGCGGCGCTTGCATCCTCGGGGCGGCAGGCGCGCACCAGATCGAGAATCGCCTCCATCACCTTTTCGCCCACAGGCATGCGGCGCAGCATCTGCTGCGCGGCGATCAACTCGTCCGGGGTAAAGACGCCATGCGCGGCCTCTTCCGTGGCGCCCGTGGTCGCCAAAAGGATCGCGCGTTCGGTGTCGCGGTCGGGATAGGGCACCTCGATCTGGACAAGAAAACGGTCCAACTGCGCCTCGGGCAGCGGATAGGTGCCCTCTTGTTCAATCGGGTTCTGCGTTGCCAGCACGTGAAACGGCGTGCCCAGCGGGCGGCTGACACCGGCCACCGTCACCGTGCGTTCCTGCATCGCCTGCAACAGCGCGGATTGCGTGCGCGGGCTGGCGCGGTTGATCTCGTCGGCCATCAGGAGCTGGCAGAACACCGGCCCTTCGATGAACTTGAAGGCGCGTTTGCCATCCTCGGCGGTTTCGAGAACCTCGCTGCCCAGAATGTCAGCGGGCATCAGGTCTGGCGTGAATTGCACCCGGTTGGTGTGCAGGCCCATGACCGTGCCCAAGGTCTCGACCAGGCGCGTCTTGCCCAGACCGGGCAGACCGATCAAAAGGCCATGCCCCCCGCACAAAAGCGCCGACAAGGACAGGTCGACAACCCGTTCCTGTCCGATGAACCGCCGGGTGATCGAGGCCCGCGCCTCGGCCAATTTTCCCTCGAGCGCCTCGAGACCGGCCAAGAGATCAGTGTCATCGGTCATGGAAAAACTCCCGTCAAACCTATATCGTCCCTTATGAGTGTATAGCTTGGGACAGAAATGGCAAAAGCAATGAGCAAAGATTCCGTCACAAGCCCGTCAGCCGAGGGCATCGCCGCTTCGGCGCGCGCGGCGCGGGCCAAGGGCAAGGGGCTGCCGCCCGTGCATTTGTGGAATCCGCCGTTTTGCGGTGATCTCGACATGCGCATTGCACGCGATGGCACCTGGTTCTATCTCGGCACGCCCATCGGGCGGCCCGAACTGGTGCGGCTTTTCTCCACCATCCTGCGCCGCGATGGCGACGCTTATTTTTTGGTCACTCCGGTTGAAAAGGTGGGGATCACCGTCGATGACGCGCCCTTTGTGGCGGTGGATTTCGAATCCGACGGCACCGGCGCGGCGCAGACCCTGCGGTTCGAGACCAATGTCGGCGACCATGTGACCGCCGGCCCCGATCACCCGATCCGCGTCACCCGAGACCCGGAAACCGGAGAGCCGTCGCCCTATGTGCTGGTGCGCGCCAATCTCGAGGCGCTGATCGACCGCAAGAGCTTTTACCGCCTCGTGGATATTGGCGACCGGCACGAGGGCTGGTTCGGGCTTTGGTCCGGCGGCCAGTTCTTTCCGGTCATCCCCGAGGCGGAATTGCCCTAATCCCGGCTCCTCAGCGGTGAGCGTTGAATGACGGCCACCGTCAAGAGCGGCAGGCCCACCGTGACCGCCGTGACCGTGATCAGAAGCAGTCCCAAGGCGCTGTAATCCGCCGGGGTGGTGATCTGGCCCGTGGCGGCATCCCGCACCTCGCGCGTCACCACAAAGACCTCGTTGAGATATTTGGTGAGCAGCGAGCTTGCCGAGAGGGCGAGATTGGTGAAGGACGCCATCACGGCAAAGAAGGTGGCCTTGAGATTCTCCGGCGCGTTGCGCGCGATCCAGGCCAGCATCGGGATCATGGCGACCTGCCCCAAGGGCGATTCTATGGCCGTATCCAGAATGGCGATGAAGCGGGCATCGACGATGCCGCCGGTCATCGCCGCCGTCACCTCCTGCACCCCGTAGTAGAGCCCGATATTGGGCAGGGACAGCACCCCCCCGGCCAAGGTCAGCAGGACCACGATATAGACGATGCTGCGATGCGCCATCAGCGGGCGCAGGATCACCATGCCCGCCAGTGTCAGAACCGAGGTGATGAGCGACAGCACCGACAGGAACTGTTGATCGAACGCCAGGAGGTCGATGGAAAACCACGTATAGCCATCGCCCGGACGCGGCGTGGCGCGAAACATGAAGATGATCACGGCCGTGCCCACCAGCGTGCGCGCCTGCGCCACCGGCAGCACCGCCACAAGCTGACGCATGAGCAAGAGCACGATCGCCATGGACCCGGCAAAGATGATCTCTTGCCCATAGGCGATGTCGCCCAGGCCGATGGTCAGCGACAGCGCCACGAAGCCGGCGCCGCCGATGAAATACCACGGGTTTGCCCGCGTTTCTTCGCTCGGACGCTCGAAAAGCGTGTCCGCCTCCGCCTCGCTCAGCCCGCTCTGGCGCAGGCCCCGGCGCAGGCGGTGTTTCTGCCACGCCGCCAACAGCACCCCCGACACCGACACCAGCGGAATCGAGAGGGCCGCGAGGTAGATCAGCGCATAGGTCGCGCGCTTGGCATCCGGCCCCAGATCCTCGATGCCCGCGAACATGTAGATGTTCAGGGCTGCCACCGCGAGCGTGCCGGAAATCAGCGCAAAGCGCCCCAGCGTCTGCATCGTGGTATGCAGCGCCCGCGCCGTATCCACGTCAATCGCCCGCCCCTCCGCGTCAAAGCGCGGCACCGCCTCGACCGACATGGCATCGGCCACCGCGTCCTGGATGACCAGCCCGCAAGGCGCCAGAATGTAAGAGGTGACATACCACGCCGCCATGGGCATGATCGCCACCATCGCCTCGGTCTGGGTGAGCAGCAGATACATGATCAGCACCGACAGCCCGATCAGCCCGGCACCGAGATAGATCAACAGCCATTTCCACCGCCAGATAATGTCGACGAGATGCCCCAGCGGCATCTTGAGCGCCCATGGCAACCCCGCCCAGAAGGCCAGCCCCGCCAGATAGGCCGCCGAGAGATCGAGATATTCTTTCACAAAGAATGTGCCGACGATCATCGTCAGCCCGGAAAACCCGGCGGCGAAATAGACCATCAGGGGCGGCAGGAAGGTCCAGCGCATTTGCCGAACCAGGTCAAAGACCACCGCATCGGCCCAGGTCATCAGGCGCTGTGTCAGGGTCATGCGCGATCACTCCCTCTCGCGGCATCGGGCCAGTGGGCAATCGTTGCGCGCAACGCCGCCATCGTGATGTCGAGCATCTCGAGCGGCAGGATCACCAGCATCTTGGGCGCTGTCACCGCCAGATGCACTGGCCCGAGCGCCGCGTTCGAGGTGGCAATACGCCCATCCGGCGCAAGATTGAGCCCGCCAATCGGCCATTTCAGCCCCTGCGACACCCCCTCGACCGCCCCCATCGGGAAAAGCGAGACGCGGCACCCCTCTGGCAGCGGCAGGTTGAGCGAGGGCGGGCAGAGAAACATCAGATCGCGCGCGCCAAGGAGAATACAGCGTTGCCAGTGATGACGCACCAGCGCGGTGCAGGCCGCCAGTTGGTGATCCATCCGGTCGCCACAGAACCCGAGGCCAAGAATGAGCGGGGCCGAAATCGCGCCCAGGCATTTCTCGAAATCCGTCGTGTCCTGATCGGGGTCCGGATATTGCACGGCATCGGGGATCGTGGCGCGGGCCGACTGTGAAATACTGTCGAAATCGCCGATCACCGCCTGCGGGGTGATGCCATGTGCCAGCGCGGCGTCGGCCCCGCTATCGGCGGCAATCACGATCCGGGCAAGCCTGAGCGCATGGTCAACCTGTCCTTCCGGCAGAGAGGCCCCGCCGATCAGGATTACCGGTTCTGTTTCGCGAACAATCATCAAACTTACCTGTTATCGTTGCGTTAACGTACCTGATGTCACATTCTGAACACGAAATGATACGGTAAAAATCTAAGAATCGGGCCGCTTTGGTCTATGGCGTCATGGTAAACCCTGTCTTTGCAGGCAAGCAAAGCGAGCGCACATTATGGTTGGTTCAAACAAGATACTGACAGTCTCCTACGGCACATTCTCGTGCACGTTGGAAGGTTTTGATGATTCATTTGATACGATGAAGGCAATTGCGGAATATTTTCGCGATCTGGCGGCGGATGACCGGTATTTCGGAGCAGAACCGCCCACCCCCGACGCCGAAATGCTGGCGCGTATTGCCGAGCGGGAGATCGCCCGCCGGGTCGAAGCGCATGAGGAGCGTGGCAAGATCGTGCTGCGCGCCGCGAGCGAACAGGCGGCGATGCACAGCCCCCTTGTGGCCCCCGCCCCGGCGCCTCAGGCGACACCGGAACCGGAACGCCCCGACACCGCGCCCGAAATGACCCAAACCGCCCCCGCGCCACAGGTTGTGGCCGAGGCAGCACCGGAAATGGTCGAAACCGACGAGACCGCGCAAGAGCTTGCAAGCCTGCCCGAAGAGCCCGTTGCAGAGATGCCCGAAACCGCAGCGAGCGAGGCCCCCGACCAACCCGAGGGGCTGGAGCAAGAGCCGCGCATCGTTCCCGCAGCGCCCGCACCGGACAGCGAAAGCATTGCCGCCAAGCTCAGCCGAATCCGCTCGGTCGTGGCGCAGGAGGCAGCACCCTCTGACGCCGAATACTCTGAGGACGAGCATGCGCAGGATTTCCTGGAAACGGTCGCCGAGGATCTGAGCGCCGTTCTGGCCGAGGATGACCGCGCCGAGACCGCAGAGATCGACGATGCCGAAGAGGACATGGATTTCGACGCGATCCTGTCCGCCGCGCCCGCGCCGCAAGAGGTGCTGGCAGAGCAGGAGCAGGAGCAGGAGGCGGAAGAGGAACCAAAGGCGGAAGAGGCCGGGGCCGACGACTTTGAGGATACGCTGGCCGCGCTGATGGCAGATGCCGCGCCGACCACCGCCGAGACCGCCCGCCCCTCGGACGCGACAGCGGACCTTCCGCCCCGCGCCCGTGTGATCAAGGTCAAGCGCGCCGAGTTCGAGGCCGCCGTGGCCGAGGGTATCTTTGAAGAGGATGACGAGGACGACGAAGATTTCGACGGGGCCGACGACAACCTCTTTGACACCGAGAACACCATCCTCAGCCCCGAGGAAGAGGCCGAGTTGCAGCGCGAACTGGCCGAGGTCGAGGCCGAATTGGCCCTTGAAGATGCCATGGCCTCCGAACCGGAACCCGAGGCTGAAATCGCGGCGCAGGCGGCAGAGGATGATGAACAGCCGACTGCGACCGAAGAGACCGCAGACGAGGACGAGCCGACCCCGCCGGTTGCTGCGGAGCAGGATGACGCCGAGGACGAGGACGAGGACGAGGACGAGGACGAGGACGAGGACGAGGACGAGTTCGCCGTCACGCCCGTGCAGGACCAGAGCACGCGGCGCTTCGATGAAGCCGCCGCGTCCAACGACCTCACACGTATCTTCGACAAGACCGACACCCAGCTTGACGCGCCCGCGTCCAGCCAGCGCCGCAATGCGATCCAGCATCTGCGCGCCGCCGTTGCGGCCACCCGCGCGGAACATAGCGCCGGATCGTCCCTGCGCGAGAACGTCGATGATGCCCCCTACCGCGACGATCTGGCCAGTGTCGTGCGCCCGCGCCGCCCGCAGATCGCCACACCTGCCGAGCGTTCGGCGCGCCCCGAAGAAAACCGCCCCGCGCCGCTCAAACTGGTGGCGGAACAGCGGATCGACACCCCGCGCGCGCCCATTCGCCCGCGCCGCATCTCTGCCGCCGAACTGGAGGTGGATATCGCGGCACAGTCCAAGGACGGCAGCTTTAGTGCCTTTGCCGAGGAAGTGGGCGCAATCAGCCTGCCCGACCTGCTCGAGGCGGCGGCAGCCTATATGTCGGATGTCGAGGGTCGCCCGCAATTCTCGCGCCCGATGTTGATGGGCAAGCTCAAGGAAGTCGAGCAAGAGCGCTTTTCGCGCGAGGACAGCTTGCGCTCCTTTGGACAATTGCTGCGCCAGGGCAAGCTGCAAAAGCTGGCGGGCGGGCGCTTTGCCGTGACCGAAGAGACCGAATTTCGCGCAACAGGGCGCCGCCACGCGGGCTGAACGCAACGTCCTTGTGTGGTGAAAGGTAACGCCCCCGCGCCTCTGGTGCGGGGGTTTTCGCATGTCCGGGGCGATTTGCCCCTTTCCCATGCCTCGGGGAAAGGTCAGACTCTCAGCGCGGAAATATCGGGGACAGGCGCATGCGCGCAATCATGCTGGGCGGGATGGTCTGGGCGCTGACGGCGGGGGCGGTCCGGGCGCATGCGGGCGAACAGGGCTTTGTCCTCTTGCTGCCCACGACTGTCTATATGGTCGCCGGGGGCGTTACCGTGGCGCTGACCGTGGCGCTTCTGGCCATTCTGCCGGGGACATTCGCCGAACGGCTGTTCCGGCCTGTCAGGCTATTTCGCCTGCACACCCCTCTTGTCATGCGCTATGGCCTCAACCTCGCGGTGACAGCCTTACTTGGGTGGCTGGTCTGGCGCGGGCTGGTGGGGCCGGGCGATCCGGGGGTCAACCCGCTGCCGCTGGCGATATGGGTGGTGTTCTGGATTGTGCTGGTCACGCTTCAGGGTTTGGTCGGCGATCTCTGGCGCTGGATCAATCCCTGGGTGGGTGTGGGGGCCCTGTTGCGCCGCCTCACGGGGATGCGCGCGCCGCTGCGGTATCCGCGCGGCTTGGGCTACTGGCCCGGTGTTCTGGGTTTCCTTGCCTTTTGCGGATTTCTCATGGCCGATCCGGCCCCGACCGATCCGGGGCGGCTGGCGGTGGTGGTCGGGTTCTACTGGTATGCGATGCTGCTCGGGTTGGTGCTCTTTGGCCCTGTCTGGCTGGTCCGGGGCGAGGCGATCACGGTGCTGATGCGGATCTATGGCCGGGTTTCCTTCATTGGTCTTTCAAAAGGTTATATGTCCGCAGGGCTATCCGGGTGGCAGATATTGACCGGGCCAAGGACCAGTCCGGGATTGGCGGTTCTGTGCCTCGTCCTCTTGGGATCGGGCAGCTTTGACGGGATGAACGAGACCTTTCTCTGGCTCGGTCTGCTGGGGATCAACCCGTTGGAATTTCCGGGGCGCTCGGCGGTCATTCTCCCCAATTTACTGGGCCTTCTGGCATCCAACGCAGCCCTCATAGGGGTGTTTGCCGGCGCCCTCTGGTTGGGCGAGCGGCTGGCGGGGGGGCAACCGCGCCCCTTGCGCGGGCTGTTCTGCCTCTATGCACCCACGATCCTGCCGATCGCGCTGGCCTATCATATCGCGCATTACCTGACTGCGTTTCTGGTCGATGGGCAATATGTTCTGGCTGCCTTCGCGCGGGCGCTGGGCCTTGCAGCGCACCCGATTTCCGCCGGGTTTCTCAACACGCCCGGCCCGGTCAAGATCATCTGGATGACTCAGGCGGGAACGGTGGTCATGGGCCATGTCATCGCTATCCTGCTTGCGCATGCGCTGGCGATGCGCGCGGGGGATGGGCGGGCGCGCGCGGTGCTGGGTCAGGTGCCGCTCGCCCTCTTCATGGTGGCGTATACGGTCTTTGGCCTCTGGCTCCTCGCCACGCCGCGCGGGGCGTGACATGTAAGCGCTGGACAACCCCGAGGGGGTTGCGCAAGGTGTGCAGGTGCGGCATTTGCCCTCTGACTGCGACTGATCTCTGGAGGATGCGCGATGAATACCCTGAAACCTGGCCAGAAAACCGGCATCACGCGGCGCGGGGCGCTGGCCGGCGGCATCGCGGCGGCGAGCCTGCCGCTTTGGGCGCGTTACAGCCATGCGCAGACCGCAGCGCCCATCAAGATCGGCTTTCAGGTGCATCGCACCGGCATCGGCGCGGCCTATGGCCGCTGGTATGACCGCACCACGCAGGCAGCGGTCAAGCTGATCAACGAGGGCGGCGGCATCAATGGCCGCATGGTCGAGATCGTGGCCGAGGATGACGGCACCGACCCCAAGCGCGGCGCCGAGGTGGTCGAGAAATTCGCCAATCAACATGGCTGCGACATCGGTTTTGGCACGCTCTTCAGCCATGTCGTGATCGGCTCTGCGCCGCGCGCGGGCGAGTTGAAGCTGCCGTATTTCGTGGTCTCCGAGGGGCATCACGTCGCCTCTGGCATGCTCAACCGCTACACGCTGCAACCGGGCATCACCGATGTGAAGAGCCAGGTTCAGGCGATGGCCCCCTATGTGGCGGCCAATCTGGGCAAGAAGGTCACGATGGTGTTTCCGGATTTCGCATTCGGCCACGATCACCGCGATTTCTTTACCCAGGCGATCGAGGCGCAGGGCGGCGAGGTGCTGGCGCATATCGCGATCCCGCCGTCCGAGACATCCTTTACCAAGTATTTCCCCAAGATCCCGCGTGACACCGAGGTGCTCTATCACGTCATGGTCGGACCCGCCGTGCTGACCTTCGTCAAGGAACTGGGCGAATTCTTTGGCGGGCAGGGTCCGGCGCTCTTTGGCTTTATCGACAGTCTGGAAGCGGTAGCGATTGACAGCCCCGGCCTGGAATTCCTTGAAAACAGCTATTTCTGGGAAGGGATGTGCCGCGACCAGCAACCGGATCAGAGCGAATACGAAACCGCCTATCGCACGGCGGTCGGCGTCAATGAACACGGTGCATCGGTCAGTGATCCGCGTGACGTGGCCACCTATGCGCATATGTTCGGCTGCTGGGAAACGCTGCATGTGATCAAGGCGGGGATGGAGGCGGCAGGCTATACCGGGCCGCAGGACCGCGCCGCGCTGATCGAGGCGGTCGAGGCGATGACCACCCTGCCCGAGAGCCTGGCACATCCGCAGGGCGACAAGATTTTCAACGGCAAGACGCATCAGGTCTTTGGCCACCAGAATATCAGCCGGGTAGAAGGCGGAAAGCTGGTGCGCGTGCATCGCACCTCGATCGAGGATACGCTCTATCCCGATGAGGTGGATTACACGGCTCAGCCGCTCTGAGACGGGTTTGGCAAGCGGGGCGATAGCGTGAAGCGGAGGCTTGTTCTATTAGGTCTGGTGTCGTCGGTTCTGGCGGGGTGCGGCGCGCCGCCCCCACCGCCCGAGGCCGAGGATGTGACGCGCCTTGCTGCGGCGATCCTTGACCTTGGGCCGCAGGTAGACCCGGAAGAGGCGGCGCGCGCCGCGCGCATCTCCTATGAACACAGTCACCGCCTTGCGCTGGAATACGAGATCACCGATCCGCCCATCGTGCATAACACCAAGGTCAACATGGGGCTGAAACCGCGCGGCCTGTGCTGGCATTGGGCGCGGGACATGGAGGACCGGCTCAAGCTCGAGAATTTCCAGACGCTCGATCTGCACCGCGCCGTGGCCAATGCCGACAACGCCTTTCGGCTGGAACACAGCACCGCGGTCATCAGCGCCAAGGGCGACAGTTTTCGCGAGGGGATCGTTCTGGACCCCTGGCGCAAGGGCGGGCGGCTGACCTGGGCGCCCGTGGCCTGGGACAAGGACTATACCTGGGAGCCACGCAACGAGGTGGTCGCCCGCGCGCTGGAGCGCAAGCATGGGCAGATCGTGACCCTGACCGAGGATGACCGCATCCTGATGGGCGGTCTGGAGTTCGCCGCGCAATGACGTGGCCGCCCGCATGGAGCTAGGCCCCTATCTGGTTCTGGCCACGCTCGAAGGCGCGGTCACGGCGGCGGTGCTGGCGCTGACCGCCGTTGGGCTCAGCCTCGTTTTCGGCGTGATGCGGGTGGTCAATATCGCGCATGGCGAGTTTTTCATGCTGGGCGCGGTGCTGGCGTGGTGGATCGCGCAAAGCGTGGTGGAACATCCCGCCATCGGCTTTGCATTGGCGTTGGTGGCGGCACCGCTGATCGTGGGGGCGCTCGCGGTGGCCGCCGACATGACGATCCTCAAGCGGCTGGACTATGACCCGGAACGCACCATCGTGGCCACGATCGGCCTGCTCTACATCATTCAGCAGGTGACATTGATGGGCTATGGCCCGGATGCGCGCCCTGTCGAGGCGCCGTTCAACACGCGGCTTGCGCTCCCATGGTTTGAACATGGGGCCGAGGGCTGGCAAATGATCTGGCCCTGGGGGCTGGGCACGACCTCGTACAAGCTGGCGGTGATCGGCGCGGCGGTGGCGCTGCTCTGCGCGGTCTGGGCGCTGATGGCGCGCACGCGCATCGGCCTTGTTATGCGGGCAACACAGGCGGACCGCGAGATGGCGCTGGCCTTTGGCATCCCGGTCGAGCGGGTCTATGCCGGGGTGTTCGGCCTCGGCGCGGCGCTGGCGGCGCTGGCGGGCGTGCTGATCGTGCCCATTCAACAGGCGCATTACCTGATGGGGGCGGACCCGCTCTTGCTGTCGTTCATCGTGGTGATCATCGGCGGGCTTGGCAGCCTGCCGGGCACGGTTCTGGCAGCGGTGCTGATTGGCCTGAGCGACGGGATCATCTCGGTCTTTTTCTCGCCCACTCTGGCCAAGATACTGGCGACGCTGCTTGTGGGGCTGGTGCTGGTGTTTCGGCCTCAGGGCCTGTTCGGGGCGCGCGGCGCATGAAGGTCTATGCCCTGCACGTCGGGCTCTTGGCCCTGCTTCTGGCGCTGCATTTCGTCCTGCCCGCCTATCACCACGGCAATCTGGCGCGGGTGATGGTGCTGGCGAGTTACGCGATGGGCTATAATCTCATGTTCGGCTATACCGGCTTGCTCAGCCTCGGCCACGCGCTCTTTTTCGCGGCGGGCATGTATGGGATGGGCCTCGGCGTGCAGCACCTGGGGCTGAGTGCCGCGCCGGCGCTGATCCTCGGGCTGGTGGCGGGGGCGGTGGTCTCGGGCGTGCTGGCGGCGCTGGCGCTGCGCACGGCGGGCGTGGCCTTTATGATCGTGACGCTGATGTTTGCACAGGCGGGATACCTCAGCGTTCTCTACTTCGGGGCGCTGACGCGGGGCGATGAGGGGTTCGTGATTCAACAGGCGGACCGGATGCTCTGGGGCATCGACCTGAGCCTTGAGGGCAACCGCTATCTGGCGGCGCTTCTGCTCTTTGGCACCTGCCTGATGCTCTGCCTCTGGCTGGTGCGGTCGCCCTTTGGCCGGGTGCTGGTGGCGATCCGCGAGAATGAGGAACGGGTGCGCATGCTGGGCTATGACGTATTCGCGCATAAATTCGCGGTCATGGTCCTGTCGGGCACGATGGCGGCGGCGGCGGGGGCAAGCTATGGTCTCTTGTTTGGCTATGTCGGGGCGAGTTTTGCCTCGGTGCAGTATTCGATCTTTCCGCTCCTCTGGGTGCTCTTGGGCGGGGCGGGCACGGTGCTGGGGCCGTTCATCGGCACGCTCTTCATGTTCTACCTGATTGACCTCAGTTCCGGCGTGACCACCGCCTATATGCTGCTGGCCGGTGTGGCGCTGGTGGTGCTGACGCTCTTTGCGCCGCAGGGGTTGATGGGCGAGGTGCGGCGGCGGGTCTGGCGGGGGGTGCCGTGATGCTGCTGTCGACGCGGGGATTGTCCAAGAATTTCGACGGGTTGCGCGCCGTTGAAGGCGTGGATTTCGACCTGCCCAAAGGCGAGATCCGCGCGCTCATCGGCCCCAACGGCGCGGGCAAGACAACGCTGGTGGGCATGATTTCAGGGCGGATCGCCCCGAGCGCCGGGCGCGTGATCTTCAACGGACAGGACATCACCGCGTTGCCCGCACATCGGCGGATGCGGCTGGGCATGGCCTATACGTTTCAGATCACATCGGTTTTTGGCCGGCTCAGCGTTCGGGAAAACGTGGCGCTGGCGGCGCGGCGGCATCTGCGCGGCACGGCGGTTGAAGCGGCGGTAGACTCCGCGCTGGCACGGGTGGGGCTGGCCGAGCGCGCAGACCAAGAGGCGGGCGATCTGGCCTATGGGCATCAGCGCCTCTTGGAGATTGCCATGGGCCTTGCCCAATCCCCGCGCCTTCTGATCCTCGACGAGCCGACACAGGGGCTGGCCGAGGGTGAAATCGACGGCTTTCTCAGCCTCATTCGCGAAGTGGCCCAGGAGGCGACGATCCTGCTCATCGAGCATAACATGCGCGTGGTGATGGATCTGGCGGACCGGATCACGGTTCTCAGTTTTGGTCAGGTGCTGGCCGAGGGCACGCCTGCGGAAATCCACGCCAACCCGGCGGTACAGGCCGCCTATCTGGGGGGGCTGCCCGATGCTGCGGCTGGATAGGATCAGCGCGGGCTATGGCCGCGCGCAGGTGCTGCGCGATCTGAGCCTCGAGGTGAAACCGGGCGAAATCCTCTGCCTGTTGGGGCGCAATGGTGCGGGCAAGAGCACGACGATGCGCGCGATCATGGGGCTGGTGCCGCTTGTGTCCGGCACGATCTGGCTGGGGGATGAGCGACTGAGCGACCTGCCCGCCCATGAGGTGCCGCGCGCCGGTGTGGGCTATGTGCCGCAGGGGCGCAGGCTCTTTGCCGATCTGACGGTGGCGCAGAACCTCGAAATCGGCCTCATGGCCCGCCAGAGTGGCCCAGAGGTGCGCGCAGAGGTGCTCACACGCTTTCCACGCCTGCGCGAACGGCTGGGCCAAAAGGCGCAGACCCTCTCGGGGGGCGAACAGCAGATGCTCGCCATGGCGCGCGCGCTCTGCCTGCGGCCTCAGGTTCTGTTGCTCGATGAGCCGACCGAAGGCTTGCAGCCCTCGATGATTGCCGCCATTCGCGATGTCATTGTCGGACTGCGCGAGGCGGGCGTTGCCGTGCTCCTGGTCGAGCAACGGGTTGATGCCGTGCTCGATCTGGCCGACCGGGTGGCCTTTCTCGAAAATGGTTCAGGCGGGGCGGTGATGACCGCTGATGACTTGCGCGCCAACCGCAGTCTCGTGGATCGCTACGTGGGGGTTTAGCGCACGCGCGCCTGATCGGCGTTACATCCCCCTGCCCCGAACCGGGGGCTCGACGCTGCCTCGGCGAGGTCCCGGGTCAAGCCCGGGACGGAGATGGTGTCGAAGGGGCGCGGCAGGGCCAGTGATCCGACCTCACGCCATGGTCGCAGGCTCGAGCGTGAGCAGGGGGCCGATGTAGCTGCGCAAAGGCCGCTCTACTGCGCCCTTGAGAAGCTGGATGTCAGGTGCCTCCTCGGTCCGGGTGATCCTGATGTCACGCACCCGAAGGCCACGGTGGAAATCAAAGGCGGCGGTCCCGATTCTCGGGGCGTAGCTGAAAGGATCAATGGTCGCGACCTGAAGGCACTGCCCGGAGGGCGCGAGATGCAGGGCCATGCGTCCGCCCGCCGGGTGGAACATGTAGACAAGCGCCTGCGCGTGATGCTCCTTCTCGAACCGCACAATCGCATCCGTGTTTTCGAGGCGGACATAGTCGAGCGGCAAATCCATGCAGTCATGGCGCTCGAGCGGGTGGTCTGCAAGAAATTCGGCTGTGTCGAGCATGCCACGACGCCAGATCGGCCTGGGCAGGACCACCTCGCGGAACCACCCCGCCCGATCGAGACACCGCATGAGAAACGGGGCTAGGCGGTCGGCCATGACCTCGCCCCCTTCAAACGTCGTGTGGACCTCATCGCGCAGCAGCGACGCCACGACATCGGCACCGACCTCGGCGACCCAGCTTTCGGCCATGTCGAGAAGCGGAATGGCGAACTCGTCGCAGAATTGGCGGGTCTGAGCGTTGAAATCATGATGAAGCGGTGCCTTCCAACGACGGTAGTGCAGGAAAAAGGCCGGTTCCGCCCCGATTTCCCGAACCGCAAGCATCATGTCGAGAAGCAGGTCGCGGCCGCGGTCCGGTGTCGACAGCGGGTGGAGTGCAAAGGCCGACGCGTTCACTTCGAACAAAACATGGCTGAACGGCCCCAGCTTGGCCGCGGCACACCGGAGATACGGCGGAATGACGTGCGGCTGCTGCGCCCCAAGCCCGACGCGAAACACCTCGACATCAGGGGTCAGGGATCGAAGCCGGTCGATGGTGGGCAGCGAAAACCCCGACCCCGTGGCGACATTGGAAAACCCGATGATCAAAAGACGACGGCTTTGCATCCATTCCCTTTCCCGCGACGCCTCGACAGAGTCATGTTCGCCGCGCGATCACGTGGACCAGGCGGCGGGTTCTTGTCGCCGTCGCGCATGTCGCATGGCCGGGCAAGGTCCACCAAGGCGTTGCACGTCCGCGCGTCAAGCCCTTCATCACCTTGGTCCGCGCCGGGCGCGCTTGTCGCGCGCCCCCCGGTCTTTTCCCTCTCAGTTGGTGGCGCTCTCCACCAGCGGACGCCAGCTTTCTTCATTCGCTGCGGCCCACTCTGCCGCGGCTTCCGCGATCGGGCGGCCATCGCGCTCGACTGCGGTCAGCAGGGCGGCGAGGGTGTCATTGTCCATCTGGAAATCCTTGATCAGGATATAGGCGGCGGGCCAGCGCGACTTGAACCCTTTGACGATGGCCTTGACCGACGAAATCGCGGGGAAACCGCAATCGCCCACGGCATTCGGGTTCGGCCCCCAGCTTGCGTCCTCGAAACAGGCGGCTTCCGCCTCGGGCAGTTCGACAAAGCGCAGGTCATGCGCAGCCACGGCCCAGTGCGGTTGCCAGAACATCGCAAGCGCGGGCGTGCCATCGGTGCTCGCCTTGACCAATGCCTCGACCAGAGCCTCCTCCGACGCCGCGGGGGTTGCGGTAAAGGGCAGATCAAGCGCAGCCATGAGATCGGCACCCTGACCGTCCCATGCGCTTGGATAGTCGATCAACACCGGCGTGCCGCCATCGGTGGCAAAGGCCGAGGTGCAGGCGCGCAGGGCGTCAAGCGCGGGCAGACCGGGACAGCTCGCCTCCATATGCGCGGGATAGGCCAGCCCTTCGGCCATGGTCAGGCCCAGATCGCCCATCTCGACCAATTCGCGGTCCATCACCATGTCGCGATAGGACGGCGCGGCATTGGCGGGCCAAATCTCGAGATTGGCGTCGATATTGCCCCGGCCCATCTGGCGAAACACGGCAATGTCCTCGACCGCCACGAACTCGACCGTATAGCCCGCCGCCTTGAGCAATTCGCCCGCCACATGCGCGGTGATCTGGGCGCTGGTCTCTTGCGTCAGCGCCAGTTTGATGGGCTCTTCGGATTTCCCGAGATCCGCCGCCGATGCGGGCAGGGCAAGGGCAAAGAGCGCAAGCGCGCAGCAGGTAGATTTCATGTCAAACTCCTTGGTCAAAGCGAAGATCTGCGATCCCCGGTCCTGTCAAACGTCCACGTCGAAAGGCGTCGTGCTGAAAAAGCGGTTTCGAGTAATGAGTTCGGCCCTCCGATTCCTGCCGCAAGATAGCATGTCCGGCGCGGGCTGCATCCCTTTTCGCACGGGATCCGACGGCGGGCGCCTCGGCGGTGGGCAGGATCGGGGCAGGCCGGGTTTCTCAACGTAATCCTATAGATACCCTGCACGCGCGCCTTCTGTTAATGGGTTGGTAAGCCCGTTTTCCGAGTCTCTCCCCGCGCAACCGTTCTGGAGAGACCGATGTCGGATGTATCTGCCCGCCTAGACCTGCCGTTTATCGCCCCGTCGCAGGCGCAAAAGCATGTGACCCATAATGAGGCTGTGCAGCGGCTGGATATTCTGGTCCAGATGGCGTTGGACGGGTTCGAGGCGACAGAGCCCCCGGCAGCCCCCGACACCGGCGCGCGCTATGCGCTGGGTCAAGGGGCGATGGGGGTCTGGGCCGGACAGGACGGGCAAATCGCCGTCTTTCTCGGCGAAGCCTGGACCTTTGTCGCACCGCAAGAGGGCTGGATCGCGACCGCGCGCGGCACCGCCGATGTGCGTCTTTACCGCGACGGCACGTGGCAGCGGTTTCCGGAACGGATCGCGAGGCTGGGCATTGCCACGGATGCCGATGCGCTCAACCGTCTGAGCGTGTCCGCAGAGGCGACCTTGCTCAGCCATGCTGGCGCGGGCCACCAGCTCAAGATCAACAAGGCCACCGCTGCGGACACCGCAAGCCTGCTTTTCCAGACGGGGTTCTCGGGCCGCGCCGAAATGGGCATCGCCGGGCAGGACGACCTTTCCATCAAGGTCAGCGCCGACGGCACCAACTGGACCGAGGCGCTTCGCGTCAACGCCCAAACCGGGCGTCTCAGCGGTGCGGGGGTGCAATCCAGCCCCACCGATGCCACGGCGGGCCGGGTGCTGGCGGTCGGGGCTTTTGGTCTTGGCGCTGTCGGCACCCCGGCCAATCTGGCCGATCTGGACGCGATCACGACACCTGCCGGGTTTCACCGGGTCATCAACTCGGCGGCGGGCACATTTCCCGCGGGCGCAACCGGCGCAACCCTGTTTGGCGTCATGCAGATCGAACGGTATGGCCCCAGCGACATCGTGCAAACCTACAAGCCGATCACGGCGGATGCGATCCATACCCGCCGCTACACCGGCGGCGCGTGGCAGCCGTGGCGGCATGTCTATACCCAAGCAAGCCTGCTTGGCACCGTCAGCCAGTCCGGCGGCGTGGCCACGGGGGCGGTCATCGAGCGCGGCAGCAACGCCAACGGCGATTATGTCCGCTTTGCGGATGGCACACAGCTATGCTGGCACACGCTGATGCTTGGGGCGATCAACGTGGCAGAGGGTGCGGGCTTTGCGAGTGCTGCGGCGGTCAACTGGACATTCCCGGCGGGTTTCGCGGCGGGAACGAAAGCCGCGATCACGGGGGCATCGACAAACATAGGACGGGCGTGGCTGTCGCCGTTTTCGTCAAACAACGCTGCGTGCTCCGTTCTTGGCCTGCGCCTGCTGTCTACCAGCAGTTCCAGCGAATTCCGCGTCACCGCCCTTGGCCGTTGGTTCTAAAGGAGACCGCCATGCAGATCACCCTTTCCCCCACCCGCCGCGACGCGCCCCTGACCCTGAGCCGCCAAGGCGATGCGCTCACGATCAACGGCGAGGTGTTCGATTTCGCGCCTCTGCCCGAGGGCGCGACCCTGCCGCGCGAGGCGATTGCAAGCGACTGGTTCGCAGGCCCGGTCGAGCGGGTGGGCGGCGCGCTGCGCCTCTCGCTCGTCCTGCCGCACGGGGCCAATGCGCCGCAGGAAACGCTCTTTCCTGCGCCCCTGACCCTCACGGGCGACGGCCCCGTGACCCTGCCGCCCTATGAAATGGACATCACCGATGCAGATTGATTTCACCCAAGCCATCACCGCCGAAACCAAGGCGCAGGCCGCAGCGCTTGCCCGCGCCGCCACGATCAAGGCCGAGTGCCGCGCGCGCATCCTCGCCGTGGGGTCCGAGGCCACGCAGATGAACATCGCGCAGGCCGGGATCGTGTTCACCGCTGCCGTGCTCGACGCTGTGCCCCGCGCCGATGCTCTGGCGGCGTCCGGTCTGCAAGAGGGCGATCTGACGCTGGCGCAGGGCTGGAAAGCATGGGTGGCCGCGATGCAGGCCGAGTGCCGCCGCGCCATCGAGGCGGGCGACGATCCGGCCTGGCCGGTGGTGCCCGAGGGCGTGGCCGAATTGGCGGCGCGGTTCTGAGGCACAGATCCACGGCCCTGCGACCCGGTCCAAAACTCATGAAAGGGGGTGTCAAAGGCACCCCCTTTTTTTTGCAATCTACCCTAGGCTGCAATTCTGTAAACATAGGGAAAATCGTTGAAGTCACGCTTTCGTGAGGGTTAGTATCCGGCAGATACTTCAGAACCGACCGAAAAGGGAAACGCAATGAATTTGTTCACACTCACAGGCATCGCGGTGCGCAGAGACGGGAGCGTCGATGACAATGTCATTGACGTACGGAACACAGAGTTCGAGTTTTCCATTATCGGGGACGTTCTGAACTACCGGGTCTTGGGCTTTTCAGAGCCGGGCGAACTGCTTCCTTTGATCGACTTGAACAATGACGCCGACATCACCATTGCGCGCCTCGACGGCGCGGACATAACGGGGGGCGCAGGCGACAACCTCGAGATCACCCTGGGCGAAGTGATCACGCCGCAAGGGCAACTGGTTGTGTTGGTCTTCTTCGACGGGACCACCAATACGGATTTCATCTTCAAGATCGGCGGCAACGCGGCCGTGCAACTGCCCACCACCGTGGCCGGCTTCAATACCCTCAACGACTCTATCACAGGCGGCGGCCCCGTTACATCCGGCCCCTTCGCCCCCAATCAGAACATTGCCGTCACGACCTTTGACAATACCACGGTCGAAGTTCTGCCCGACGGCCAGCTTTTCGTCGGCACCGATGGCAACGACACCCTGCTTGGCGGCACGGGCAATGACACGCTCGACGGGCGCGACGGCGACGACGAACTCAACGGCGGTCCCGGTGACGACCTGATCCTGACCGGCAATGCAACGCCCAACGGCGATTTCGTTGCGGGGAGCACCGGCAACGACACGATCAACTTTGCAGGCAATGACGGCGAAAACGGCTTTGTCAATCTGAGCTATGCCGGGCTGAATGCGCCAATCTCCGTCGCAATCGACGGGGCGGCGAATACCGGCACGGTGAACAAGGGGGCCAATGGCACCGACACGCTGCTCAATGTCGAACTGCCACTTCTGGCCGGCAATATAAATGGCGGCCTTCAGATCATCGGCACGGGCGGCAACGACAGCTTTGTTGTCGCGCCGGACGCCGACCAATGGATGGCTTTGCGTCCCGGTGCAGGCGTGGACAGCTTCACCATCAATGGCTCGGGCTTCGTGCGGCTGGATTTCCGCAATGGCAACGGCATTGATATCAACCTCGCCACGGGGCAGATCGCCAATGACGGGTTCGGCAATGCCGAGGTGATCGACGGCACCAACAGTGTGTGGGAAGTCACCGGGTCAGGCGGGAATGATCGCATGATCGGCTCCGACGCCGACGAATCCTTCCGTTACGGCGGCGGCACCAACAACACGGTCGAGGGGGGCGGCGGCACCGACCGGCTGCGCTATGACTTTTCATCGGTTGCCTCGGCCACGATCGACCTTTCGACCAACAGCGCGACCGGCACGCTTACGGGCGGGGGCACGTTCAGCGATCAGATCTCGGGCTTCGAGAATGTGCGCGGGTCGTTCGGCAACGACATCCTCATCGGGGACGCCGGGAACAACCGGCTTCAGGGGCGCGCGGGCGATGACCGGCTCGTGGGCGGTCTGGGCGACGATAGAATCGACGGTGAAGACGGCACGGATACCGCCGTCGTCGCGGTGAACCGCGTCGATACGCGGGTTTCGGCCATCAACGGCGGCATCCAGATCATCTCGGCCGATGGCACGGATTTCTTCACCTCTGTCGAATTCTTCCAGTTCAACGACATGCTTCTCAGCGCCGGCGATCTGATCAACGGGGCGGGCATTCCCGGCGAAGAGATCGTGGGCACCGATGGCGATGACAGCCTGATCGGCACGGTCAATGACGACACGCTTGCGGGCGGTGCCGGGAATGACAACATCGACTCGGGCGGCGGCGGCAACAACAACGTCTCTGGTTCGGATGGCAATGACACGCTGTTTGGCGGACCGGGCGATGACAGCATCGGTGGCGGTCTCGGCGACGACACGATCTTTGGCAATGGTGGCAACGATGTGCTCGGCGCAGGCTTTGGCAACGACTCGGTCTCGGGCGGCACAGGCAATGACGTGGTCGCGGGCGGCGCGGGCAATGACACGCTTGAAGGCGGCGAAGGCAACGACAGCATGTCCGGCAGCTTCGGCAATGACCTGATCGCCGGCAACGGCGGCGCGGATGACATCGGCGGCGGCACCGGGCGCGACACGATTGATGCGGGTGCCGGTAACGATAGCGTCGGTGGCGGCGAAGGTGACGACAGCATCTCGGGCGGCGACGGCAACGACTTCCTCGCAGGCGGCGGGCGCAATGACACCATCGACGGCGGTGCGGGCAATGACACGATCAACGCCGGAGCCGGTAACGATGTGATCACCGGCGGCAGCGGCGCGGATCAGTTCGTGTTCTCGTCCTTCTTTGAAGGCGAGGCGGATGTCATCACCGATTTCGAGGATGGCATCGACCGCTTCTTCATTCGCCGTTTCGATCCCGATACCGGAGTTGAGAACATCAACAACGGCGGCAACGGTCTGGCCGGGTTCGTGACCGCGATGAATATCGTCGACACGGTAGCGGGCGCGCAGATGACCGTGAATGGAAACACGATCCTGGTCGAGGGCATCACGGCGGCGCAGCTGACGGTCGAGGATTTCCAGTTCCTCTGACACAGAAATGGCGGCTCGCCCGAAACAGGGCGGGCCGTGCCCAACGCATAGGCAGGCCGCTCCGCAGGCGCTGATACATGCTGTCGCAGGTGGGCGGCGCGGGCGATTTCCCCACTTCTCAAAGCACTTCATCCCCCATTAACGATTGTTCTCGAAAGGATATCTTTTCACGAGGTGCCTCTAAAGTGTAGTTTGTGGCCTTGAACGACACCGGAACTCGGAATCGGAGAACTCGGCCATGCCGGAACTGAGCGGCACAAAATGGGGCTCGCACGAACCCGGCACGGCGGGTGGCGTCGTGACCTGGAGCATCGCGCCCAGTCAAGAGGACGTGTCCGAGTTCTTGCGGCAACAGGCCGGCACCAGCTTTTCGGTCGATCCGGCCACGGTCTATACTTTCGATTTCGAGGCCTCGATACGCATGGCCTTTGCCGAGTGGTCGCGCTACGGCAATATCGAGTTCGTGCAGGTTACAGACCCCGGCGGTGCCGCCGGAGAGCAGATTGATCCCGATATCCGCATCTTCTTTGCCCCGATCCCCGGCAATACATTGGGCTTTGCGTTCTTTCCCTCACCGCTTGAGGTGGCGATTGCCGGGGATATCCTTCTGGATGTGGATCCCTGGCTGAATTCCGACGTTCCGCTCTTCGAGGGGCTGGCGATCCACGAAATCGGTCACGCGCTCGGGCTCGAGCATATCGAGACCGTCGACGCCATCATGAATTCGATCCTGACCCAACCCGATATTCTGCCCGATGACATCGCGGGCATCCGCCAGATCTATGGCCGGCAGGATGGGGCGGCGGCGGTCTATACCATGCCCACAGGGCTCAGGGATCTGACCCTGCTGCACAATCCCGAAGAGCTGACCGTTCTGGGCAACAACTTGGGCAACCACATCGCCGGAACTGACGGGGATGAAACCCTGAATGGTCTGGTCGGCAATGACACCCTTGAGGGTGGCGCAGGCGATGACCTGCTGATTGGCGGCTCCGGAAACGACTGGGCCTTTCTGGGTGCCATCATGCGCGCCGAGGCCAGGTTCCGGGTTGTTCAGGACGGGCTACAGGTGATCTCGGACCTTGGCACCGACACGCTGGTCGACGTTGAATGGATTCAGTTCTTTGACGAGGCGATCCGGGTGTCCGACGTGATCGAGGATATCAGCGGCCCGATTGGCGTCCAGTTGACCGGCAGCGGCCTCTCGGATCACCTGACGGGCACCGATGACAATGACACCCTCGTTGGCGGCGAAGGCGATGACGTGCTGGCCGGCGGCTTGGGCAATGACTGGCTCGATGGCGGTGCGGGCAACGATCGGATTTCCGCCTCTGATGGGAACGACCTCGTGTCCGGTGGCCTCGGCCACGACAACATCGGCGGCGGTCTGGGGAATGACACCATCGACGGTGGCGACGGCGATGACATCATCGGCGGCGGCTTTGGCGCCGATAGCATCACGGGCGGCACTGGTAATGACGTGGTCGCAGGCGGGGCGGACAATGACACGCTTTCGGGCGGCGACGGCAATGACAGCATGTCCGGCAGCTTTGCCAACGACAGCATCGACGCGGGCGCGGGCAATGACGACATTGGCGGCGGCACCGGGCGCGACACGATTGATGCCGGCGCGGGCGATGACCGCGTGGGCGGCGGCGAAGGCGATGACAGCATCCTTGGTGGCGACGGGAATGATTTCCTCGCCGGTGGCGGGCGCAATGACACCATCGACGGCGGCACGGGCAATGACACGATCAATGGCGGGGCCGGTAACGATCTGATCACCGGCGGCAGCGGCGCGGATCAATTCGTGTTCTCGTCCTTCTTTGACGGCGAGGCGGATGTGATCACCGATTTCGAGGATGGCATCGACAGCTTCTTCATTCGCCGGGTGGATCCCGACACGGGCGAGGCCAATGTCACCAACGGCGGCAACGGTCTGGCCGGGTTCGTGACGGCGATGAACATCATCGACACGGCGGCAGGCGCGCAGATGACCGTCAACGGCAACACGATCCTCGTCGAAGGCATCGCGGCGGCGCAGCTGACCGTGGACGATTTCACATTCCTCTAGGGCGTCCCCGCCGCATCCTGCGCTGGCACCTCACCGGGTGCTATGACCTGCCGGTCGTTTTCCAGCACGACCGGCAGATAGCGGTGCGGCTCGGTCACGGTCTGTTCGGGCAGACGGCGATACCGGGCGCAGCGCACCACCTCACCATGGCAGAGCACCCGCACCACCACGCCATCCACACTATCCCGCAACGATGGGTGCAGCGACAGCCCAGCCTCCTCAGACATCGACAGATCATAGAGCGGCACCAGACCTGCCCTGCGGCCCGCGGCGCGGTCCTCGGCCAACCAGTGCAAAAGCTGCGTCACCCCCGCATCCCGCATGGTCATCAGCCCCGCGTAAACCCGGTCGCATGTCACCTCAGCCCCCCCGGAGCAGAGCCGCGCCGGGGCGGGAAAGGGCCGTGCGCCACCGGGCCGATACCACAGATGCGCGGCCCGCGCGTGATGGTGCCGCTGCGCCTCGTAATATTCGCGCCGCGCACCGTAATAGAACCAGTCCATGCCGGTGGCCCCCTCTCCCGTCGCACTTGCCCCGCTCGCGCGTTGCAGGGCCAGCGGGCCGGTCTCGGGCATGGAAACCGCGCTCTCGCCAAAGAGCTGCCGCACCCTGCGCAAAAGCTCGCTATCGGCGGACACGCGCACCGCGTCCCACCCCCCCAGACAGTCGCGCACCAGATCGGTGGGCAGCATGAGCGACGTCATGTTCTCGAAAATCAGCGCGCCGGTGCCGGTCCAGCGGCAGGGGCGCAGATCGGGCAGGCACCGCGCCTGCTGGCTCAGGCAACCGACATGGCCGGGATGGGACAGCAGATATTCCACCTGATGCCGCAGCCGGTCGGGATGCGACCAGTCATCGGCATCATGCAGCGTCACGAACCGGCCCCGCGCCTCGGCCAGCCCTGCATTGCGCGCGCCATAAGCCCCCCGGTTCTGCGCCAGCCGGATCAGGCGGATACGCGGATCACGCGCGGCATGGGCGGCCACGATGTCAGCCGTGGCATCGCGGCTCGCGTCGTCGATCACCAACAGCTCGAACGCCCGCCAGCTTTGCGCCTGCATCGCCCGGAGCGCGGTTTCAATCGTCGCCGCGCTGTCATGCGCGGCCATCAGCACGCTGACCAGCGGGCCTTGCGCGGCACCCCCGCCGCCGCCCGGTGTGGCCGGGATCAGCCGATCCATCAGCGCCCCCGCCCCGTCCGCCAGCGCCACGGGCGCATGACCGGCCAGCCCCAACGCAGCGTTGAGCGAGGCCAGCGCCTCGGCCTCGGTCCCCGCCCACCAGATCCGCGCCAGATGCAGCGCCGGCGAGGCTGGCGCCTGCGCGGCCAGGGTCTCTGCCGCCGCCCTATCCCCATCCCGCGCCGCCGCAATCGCCATCACCGGCGCCAGTCGCGCCAGCGCCGCGCCCGAAATCTCCTGGCGGCGTGTCAACCAAGCTCGCGCCTCGGCGACCTCACCCCGATGCAAGGCCATGAGGCCCAGCGCCTCGGCCGCACCGGCGGCGGCCTCGGGGTCCGCCTCTGCCATGGCCATCTCTGCCAGCGCCGCGCGCGGCCCTGCGTCAAGCCCGCCGGTTTCCAGCAAATCGCGCAGATGCCGGAGCCGCCGCAACGCGGCAGGCGCACGCGCAGGCCCGGCACCAGGATGCGCCGCACGCCCCTCGGCCCGCCCGGCGCTCTGGTAATGTGTCAGCGGGTCCAGCCCCGCCGCCGCGACATCGGGATTGGCCGCAAGATAGGCGCGCGCCGCGAATTGCGGCCCCGGATCACGCGCCAGATAGGCCCCGAGCCAGGCATAATGCGTCGCCGGGTCCAGCGGCAGACGCGCCACATCCGCATAGGTGCGCGCATACCACGCCGCATCGAACCACGGGGATCGGCGCAGCCGCGCCACCGCCTCGGGATCAACCTTTGGCCGCATGGATCACCGCCACCGGGGGCGCAACCGCGCCAAGAGACCGGGCGGCGCGGGAGGCTCGGCCTCACACTCCAGCAACCGCGCACTCAGCCGGGTAATTTCGTCCTCGCGCGTGGCCAGTGCCGCGCGCAGGGCCTCGACCTGCTCCAGCAACAGCCGGTTCTGGGCGCGCAGCGCGGCGATGGCCCGCGCGCTTTCTTCCTCTGGCTCGCTCACGTGACCTCCGGAATGCTGCCGTGCTTGGCACGGATACGGGCCAGGTTCGGCCCCAACGCCTCGCGCGTGGTGATGTTGTCAAGGCCAAGACTGTCCACCACGTGATGCCCCGTGATGACCGGCAGGGCAACGGGTGCCGACCCGGCCGCATAACGCAGGATCAGGTCCCAATCCACCAGCCGCGTCAACGCCGTGTCAAACCCGCCCAGCGTCTGGGCCAGCGCGCGCCGGTGCACGAAACTGTTCAGGTCGATGAAATTTTCCTCGGCCAACTGCGCCCGGTCAAAGCGCTGAAACAGAACATCGCTCCATCCTTGCGAGAGGTTGTGGCGACAGATCGCGGTATAGGCGCTCTGCGCCTCCGGCACCGCCAGCAACCCGCCCACCGCATAGAGCAGATGATCCGCGTCCCAGTGATTGTCACTGTCGAGATAGGCGACGACATCGCCCTGTGCCTGCGCCAGACCGGCATTGCGTGCCGCCGATACGCCTGCGTTTTCCTGCGTGACGATCACGAGACGCCCCGCCGCCACAGGCTCGGGAAACCGCTGCTGCAACAAGGCGACCGTCGCGTCCTGGCTGCCATCGTCGATCACGATGACCTCCTTGGGCGCATAGGATTGCAAGAGCGCCGAGGCGACCGCCGTCGCCACCGATTGCGCCCGGTTCCACGTGGGCAGGATCACGCTGACCTCCGGTCTTTGCTGCCCCAAGAGCGCCAGCGCCTCTGCCCGTACGGTCGCAGGCATGTCGCGACAGAACCTTGGCGGCGGGCAGGTCTCGACCAGTGTCATCAGACCTTCGCCTGCCTCATCCATCCGCTGCGGCGCGCGCCCCTCTGCCGCCCCGCCCGTCAAGTAATGCGCAAGAGGGTCAACCCCGGCCGCCGCCACATCGGGGTTCTGCTCCAGATAATCCCTGGACGAGAAAAGCACGGCTTGCCGGTCTTGCGGCAGATCGGCCAGCGCCTGTGCAAACAGCAGGTTGAGTGCCTGCGCCTTCCCCGAGAGCCTCTCGGTCTCTTCCGCCGCGCGCGCGGCGCGCAGGGTCAAAAGCTCGAATTGCGCGGCCTGCGCGGTGATCCGGCCCTTGAGCCCGTCCTGCGCCAACCGCACCCCCAGCGCGCCGATGAAATCCGCCAATGCGCCCGCGTCATCGGCCTCTTGCTGGCAGAGCCAGGCTTGCGCGGCCTGCAGCTGCGTAGCGAGGTCCAGCGATGGCGCGCCGGTCTGATCGGGCTGCGGATGCCCGAGAAACCGCGCAAGCTCTGCCAGAAGCGCCGGCATGTCAGGGGGCGAAACGGGCATGGCAGCGGCCTTCTGTCCGGCCGGACATCCTGTCCGGGGATTGCGGGTCAGGACAACGGCCAGACCAGCCGCTGTCCCTTCCGTCTTACTGCGCTGCCTTCGGTGCTGCAATCCTTTCCCCGGACGCGCTCAGGCTGCCTTGCGCTCTCCCGGCCGATCGCCGCTGCCCTGCCACGTCAGATCCCCCCGATAGCGCGCCGCGATCCGCCCCGCGTCATCGAGCAACATCAGATGCAGCCAGCCATTGTCGAACAGCGCGCGCAGATCGGGATGCCGTGCCAGAATATCCGTCACAGCCTCCGCCGGGGCCGCCACGCAGACCGTCAGGCGCAGCGGCTCATGCACAAAGTCCGTCCCGTCATGCACCGATTGCCAGGGCAAGCCCACCCGCAAGGCACCGCCATTGCCCTCGACCACACCAACCCCGCCGGTGACATTGTGCAAGAGCTTGTTGCCCGCGCCAAACACCTCCGCAGCCACCACCGATCCGTAATATTGCAGGCTGATCCAGCTTGCCACCACCACCGGCGCGGTCAGGATCAACTCCAGCACGCCAAAGCCCTCGTCCTGCCGCCAGTCATAGTCATGCAGAAAGGCGCGGCCCCCCAGCGGCTTGCCCCGCGTGACATGGCGCGGCGCGGCAACAAAGGCCCTGCACCCCGCCAGCCCCCATTCAGGCCGGGTTTCGGCCCAATCGGTGCTGCGCGCCGCAACCGCATCGCCGGTGCCCGCACGCGGCAGACGCAAGGCCCGCTCCGCGCGTGCCAGCGCCCCCGCCTCTTGCAGCCATGCGCGCGCACGCCCCAGCAGATCGGGCGACACCGCACACCCGGGGTCTTGCGCATAGAGCGTCACCGCATCCGTGGTCGTGTCGTGCAACGCGCCGAGGAAAACCGTGTCATGCGGAATGGCGATGCCTTCTGCCGCCAGCCCCGCGCGCACCTCGGCATCGTTCAGCAACCCCGCCAAAAGCCGTGCATTGGCGTCGCCGCGGTAGCCGCCACAGGCCCCGCAGTGCAGCGCGCTGGCATGCGGATTGTTGACCACGCTTGCCCCATGCCCGACCAACAGCACCACGGGCGCGAATTCTTGTGTCAGCGACATCGCCCGCAGGATGGCCGCCGCCGTCGCAATCCGCTCGGGCAGGGTGAATTCGGCGCTGAACTGCGGCGCAGGGGCCTCGGTCGCGCGTGGCGCGACCCCCAGCGCATCGCGCAAGAGCTTGCCCAGATAGACCGGCCCCGTCGCCTCGACAAAGGCAAAGGACGACACCGCCGCCAGCTTGAACCGCCCCCAGGCCCGCGCCGCCCGCGCCCCGAACCGCGCCGCCTGATCGGCCTCGGCGGCACTCGGGGCCGTGGCCGTGCTCGACAGTTTCGGCGCAAGCAACACCGGTAACCGCGCCTCGCTCACATCGGATGCGAAATCCCGATGCGCGTGGGCCAGGCCAAAGAACCCGGCAAAACCAAGGGTCTGAATGCCGGGATCAAGGCTTTCGAGCGCACGCCGGAACACCTCTGACCGCACGTCGATGCAGAACGCCGCCTGAAGCTGCGGCCGTGCCCCGGCCCGCTCCGGTACTTCTGCCTCCAGAACCCCGGCCAGATCGCGCTGCGCCGCCCGCTCTGCCGCGTCTTGCAGCACGCAGGCCGCCACTTGCGCCACCGTGGCGCGCGGCGGGGTGGCGTGGGTGGCGCGGATTTCGGCCCAGCGTTCCGCGATACGGTCGCCATATTGCGCCCATAGCGCCGCGTCCCAGATCACCCGGATGGTCAAGAGATCGGTGGTGATCGGCTCTGCCCGCCCGTCCATCTCGGCTTGCCATAGCCGCTGCCGCGCCAGTTGCGCCCAGCCACCAAGCCCCAGCAAAAGCTGGTGAAAATAGCTTTCCGCCGCCGCCGCCTTCAGCCCCAGGGCATCGCAGGCCAGCGACAGTGCCACCCTCGCCCGTCCCGGCTGTGTCGCCACATGCGCCGCGAACCCGGCCAGACCCGAGATTTCCGGCGTCAGATCCCGGCTGGCAAAGATCTGCCAGCTTTCATAGGCTCCGCGCCCCGCCGTCACCTGCCAGAGCGCTTGACCGGCGTCGAAATAGCCCGCCGCCCAGGCCCCGATGCGCGCCTCGATCAGGCCCGGCCAATCCACGCCCGACACCTCCTGCGCCAGATGCGCGATCGTGGGCAAGGCCTCGGGCGTGGCATCCTCGGCCTCGGCGGCAGCTTTCAAAGCGGCGACCGTCGCAGGCGCGCCCGCCGGGGCCTCCGCCAGCGCCGCCTCAAGGTCCGCATCAGTGATCCGCCCATCCGCGATCCGCGCGCGATACCAGGCATTCGGCATGGTCACGCGCATTCCGCCAATCCGCCCCAACAGCGCCGCCACCTGCGACAGACTCTGCCCCGTCTGGCCAAGGAAGGGATTGACCGCAACGGTCGCCTCCAGCGGCCAGAGGGGCGGAAGGACGCGGCTCACCTTCTCGGACAGGGCGATCAGTTCCAGATGGGGGCCGGTAAACCCGGCGTGCGTTTCGATCTTCATGATGCCGCTCCCTTGCGTGCCCGTGGCCGCGACCAGACCCGCAGCAGGCGGTCCTCGACGGCGTTGATGTAAAACCCGTTGGTGATATGAACCCGCAGCCCCTGCGCCGCCGGATGATGCGCCCAGAGCGGCAGGGTCGATTGCGCCACCGCCACCGCGCCGAAACTGACCAGCGCCAGAATGATCAGCGCCCATTCGAGCGGCCCCGCCGCCGGTGCGGGTGGCAAGACACCCGAGGTCAGCCATTCCGATCCCCGTTGCAGCGCCAGATAGGCCAATGTGGCCAGCACCGACATCTGCGCCGTGCGCCGTGTGAGCGCGCGCGGGGCCGCATCCGCAAGGCCCTGCGCCAAGAGATAGGCCACCCCAAAGATCAGGATCGCGCCCAGCGCCACCGCCTGCGGCGATTTCGCGCCAAAGCCGATGAGCGCCCCCGAGGCGAGGTAAACCAACCCATAGATCGTGATCGCCAGACCAAAGGCCCGCGCCACAGACCGCAGGCCCGGCACCGCCACCGGCCCCGGCCGCCGCTGCGCCGCCACCCGCTCGACCGCGCCGCCCGCCGACAGGAACGCATGCGCCTTGTAGAGCGAATGCGCCACGATATGCAGCAAGGCGAGCGGAAAGAGCGCGAGACCGCATTGCAGGATCATGAACCCCATCTGCGACACGGTGGACCAAGCCAGCGAGACCTTGACCGTCGGTTGCGTCAGCATCACCACCCCGCCAAAGAGCGCGGTAAATCCGCCGATCCCCACCAGCACCGCCAGAACCAGCGGCGACAAGAGCATGACATCGGCAAAGCGGATCAAGAGAAACCCGCCGCCATTCACCACCCCCGCATGCAGCAGCGCCGAGACCGGCGTCGGCGCCTCCATCACCTCGGTCAGCCAGCCATGGCTCGGGAATTGCGCCGATTTCAAGAGCGCCGCCAGCGCCAAGAGCCCGGCCGCCGTGGCGGCCATCCCGCCACCTTCACCCAGACGCGCGGCACTCAGGATCCCCGCGATCTGCGTTGTGCCATAGGCCAGGACCAACAGCACCGCCGCCCCGATCAGCGCGGCATCGCCCAGCCGTGCGGTCACGAATTTCTTGTAGGCCGCGCGCTGTGCCCCGATCCGCTCGGGGTAGAACAGCAGCAGGCGGTGCAGACAGAGGCTTGTGGCAATCCAGGCCCCGACGAATTGCACGACCGAACCCGACAGCACGAGGATCTGAACCGCCGCCAGCGTCGCCAACAGCCAGACCGCAAAGCGCCGCTGCCCCGGTTCGCCATCCAGATAGGTCCGCGCATAGCGCGCCACGACCCATCCGATAACGGCCACCAGCACCAGCATCACGGCGCTGACCACATCCACCCGTACCGCGATGACATGGCCCAGCACCCCCGGCAAGGCGCCGTCGCCCGCCCCTGCACCGATCAGGATCACAGGCATCGCCAAGGCCAGAAAGAGCGCCATCAGCGCGGCCACCTCGCCCCACCTCGCGGCGCGCCTCTGGACCATCTCGCGGCGCAATTGGATCACGACCGCCACTGCGATCAGAACGACAGGTGCGAGCAGGGGGAACAGATGGATCAGCATGAAACCTCCGGGGGCGAAACTTGGGTTGCCCGGTGATAGCCAAGCCCGGAACATAATAAAAATTCATTGTTCCAAACAAATCGTTCTTTTATATAGAACGATATGACCGAAATGAACTACAACCACCTGCGCTATTTCTGGGAGGTCGCCCGCGACGGCAATCTCACTCGCACCGCCGCACGGCTCAACCTTTCGCAATCCGCCCTTTCGGTGCAAATCCGCAAGCTCGAGGATCGTCTGGGCCAGCCCGTGTTCGAGCGGCGCAATCGCCAATTGCACCTGACCGAGGCCGGGCGCATCACGCTCGACTACGCCGAAACCATCTTTGGCGCGGGGCAGGAACTCATCGCCACGCTGCGCCAGACCGGCCATGCGCAACAGGTGCTGCGCGTGGGCGCGCTCGCCACGCTGTCGCGCAACTTCCAGATCGAGTTTCTGCGCCCTCTCCTTGGCCAGCCCCAGATCGAGCTTGTCCTGCGCTCCGGCACCTCGATCGAATTGCTGCAGGGGCTCGAGGCGCTCAGCCTCGATGTCGTGCTCACCAATCTGGCACCCAGCGCCGATGCGCTGACCAGTTTCATCGTGCATCCCGTGGCCCAGCAACCCGTGAGCGTGATCGGCACCCCCGCCCGGATTGACGCGGCCGACAGCCTTGCCGCGCTGCTCGGTGCCAATCCGGTCATCGTGCCCACGCTCGAGTCTCCGGTGCGCGCGGGCTTTGACGCGCTCTGCGCCCGCCTATCCGTTCGCCCCGTGCTGGCCGCCGAGGTGGATGACATGGCCATGATGCGCCTCCTTGCGCGCGAGGATATCGGCCTTGCGGTGCTGCCGCCCATCGTGGTCAAGAACGAACTGGAATCCGGCCTCCTGCAAGAGGCTGCCTATCGCGTGGGCCTGACCGAGCATTTCCACGCCGTCACCGCCAAACGCAAATTCCCCAACCCCCTCCTCGCGCAGCTCTTCGACCGGGTGTTGTGAGGGCATCTGACCCGTTTTCTTGAAAAGAAAACGAACCGGACCCTTTTAAAGGGTCCGGCGGCAATCCCTCAGCCCCCACCCAGCCCCTTGCCTGCCCCCCACAAAACCCCTAAAGCCAGCCCATGCTAGACGAGACCGAAGAGATCCATCCGCTGTTCCACGGGGCGCCCAGCAGCACCGAATTCAAGAAGCTGCGAAAACGGATCGTGCGCCACACCCGCGAGGCGATCGAGCAATACGGCATGGTTGCTCCCGGCGGCAAATGGCTGGTCTGTCTCTCGGGCGGCAAGGACAGCTACACCCTGCTCGCCGTGCTCTACGAACTCAAATGGCGCGGCCTTCTGCCGGTCGAATTGCTGGCCTGCAATCTCGATCAGGGTCAGCCCGGTTTCCCGGCCACCGTCCTGCCCGAGTTTCTCGAACGCATGCAGGTGCCCCACCGCATCGAATACCAGGACACCTATTCCATCGTCGTGGACAAGGTGCCGCAGGGGCGCACCTATTGCGCGCTCTGCTCGCGCCTGCGTCGGGGCAATCTCTACCGCATCGCCCGCGAAGAGGGCTGCACCGCGGTCGTGCTCGGCCATCACCGCGACGACATTCTCGAAACCTTCTTCATGAACCTCTTTCACGGCGGGCGGCTCGCGACCATGCCGCCCAAGCTGGTGAACGAAGAGGGCGATCTCTTCGTCTATCGCCCCCTCGCCCATGTCGCCGAAGAGGATTGCGAGCGGTTTGCCCGCGCCATGAACTATCCGATCATCCCCTGCGATCTCTGCGGATCACAGGACGGTCTGCAACGCCAGCAGGTCAAACAGATCCTCGACGGCTGGGAATCACGCAGCCCAGGTCGCCGGCAGGTCATGTTCCGCGCCTTGATGAACGCGCGGCCCTCACATCTTCTTGATCCAAAACTCTTCGATTTCGCGGGTCTGACCACAGAATCGATAAAATCCGACACAATTCCCGAAGGTTTGCCCAAACTCCGTTAACTCCTGCCGCGCTAGGCTCAACGCCAGATTGCAGGATCGGGATTGATGATCGGAAAACGGCAAGAGCGGATTGCAGGGATCGCGGAACGGCTGCGCGCGGGCCAATGGCCACAATCGCTGGCGCTCGTCGGCGCGGCGGGGCTGGCGACCCATTGGTTCGGGCTTGCGGCGCTCATCCTCGCCGTGCCGCTGGCGTTTCTGGCGCTTGCCCTCTCGGACCGCCGCCAAACCCCGCCCCTGACGGATGAGGCGGCGCGCAGCGCGCCCATGCAACAGGCCATCGCCGAGAGCCTGGGCGCTGCGCGACAGGGGGGCGCACGCACCGCCTGCCTTCTCCTCCAGATCGACGATTTCGACAGGCTGACGGACCGTCACGGCCTCGCCACCGCCGACCGCGTGATCCTCCAGAGCCTTGAACGCCTCGCACGCGCGCTGCGGCCCGCGGACCAGCTTTTCGATCTTGGCTCAGGCCGCCTCGGGGTGCTTCTGGCCCCGATGCCGGGCCTCACGCTCGGGCCGCTTCTGGCCCTTGCCGAACGGCTGCGCGTGGCGCTGACCGATCCGATCCCGTTTGATGCCGCCACGCTGCATATCTCCACCTCGCTTGGCCTCTGTCTGGATGCACAGGCGCCCGCGCGCACCGCCCCGGCGCTCTATGACGCCTGCCTTGCCGCCCTGCACGAGGCGCAGCACCATGGCCCGTCGGCAATCCGCGCCTATGGCCGGGGCATGGCCGCACCCACGCCTCTGCCCCGCGCCCTTGCAGAGGAGGTGACGACCGCCCTGCAAGACGGGCGACTCATCACATGGTTCCAACCGCAGATCTGCACCGACACCGGCCAGATCACCGGGTTCGAGGCGCTCGCGCGCTGGCAGCATCCGACGGCGGGGCTCATCGCACCGGCGGAATTCCTGCCGCTTCTTGCCGCCTCGGGCCGGATGGAGGTGCTGGGCGATGCCATGCTCGGCAATGCGCTGCGCGCCCTGCAAACCTGGGATCATCTCGGCCTCGACATTCCGCGCGTCGGCCTCAACCTCTCTCCCGAGGAATTGCGCAATCCCACCCTGCCCGAGAAATTCGCGTGGGAACTGGACCGCTGCGATCTGGCCGCGGACCGTCTGGTGATCGAGGTGCTCGAATCCGTGGTCGCCACCTCTGCCGATGACGTCATCACCCGCAATATCGCGGCGCTGGCGCGCATGGGCTGCCCCATCGACCTTGACGATTACGGCACCGGGCACGCCTCGATTGCCACCATCCGCCGCTTTGCCGTGCAACGGCTCAAGATCGACCGCTCCTACGTCACCGCGATTGACCGCGACCCGGACCAACAGCGCATGGTGGGCGCGATCCTGTCGATGGCGGACCGCCTTGGCCTTGCCACCCTCGCCGAGGGGGTCGAGACAGCGGGCGAACATGCCATGCTCGCGCAACTGGGCTGCGCCCATGTGCAGGGCTTTGGTATCGCCCGCCCCATGCCGCTCGAGGCGACGCCGGACTGGATCGCGGCGCATCGCGCCAAACTCGGCCCGATGCCCCGGATCGCCCGCGCCAAGGGCTGAACCCTGCGATGAATCCCCGCGCCAATGGGCAGAATCCCCGGAATCCGCTTGACCTTTGCCGCCGCACTCTGTTGAACCGCCCCTGACACGCAATACAGGGATGGCCATCGGCGATGGATGATCAGAACAAGAACCTCCTCCTGGCAACAGCACTCAGTTTCGTTGTGATTCTGGTGTGGTTCGTGATGTTCCCACCTCCCGAACCCGCCCCGGTCGATCCCAACGCCGCCGTGCCCACGGCAACCGAGAGCCTGCCCACCCCCACCGCGCAGGGCAGCACCGAGGCGACCACCGCCACGACCGCGGTCCCCGCGGCCGAGCCGGACGCCCCGCGCCTCACCATCGACACGCCCAGCCTGAAAGGCACGATTTCGCTGCAGGGCGGGCGGATCGACGATCTCTTCCTCAAGAATTACCGAGAGACGATCGACCCCACCTCGGAGATCGTGCGCCTGCTCTCGCCGGTGGGCACCGAGACCCCCTATTACGCGCTCTATGGCTGGGCCCCCGGCGCGGGCCTGACCCCCGATCAGGTGCCCGGCGCGAATACGCTCTGGCAGATCGAGAGCGGCGACACGCTGACCACCGCCACGCCCGTCACCCTCTCCTGGGATAATGGCGCGGGCCTCATTTTCCGCCGCGAACTCAGCGTGGACGAGGATTTCATGTTCTCCGTTCGCCAATCGGTCGAAAACACCGGCGCCAATGCCGTCAGCCTCGCCCCTTACGGCATCCTCGCCCGCCATGGCCGCCCCGCCGACCTCAAGAAATTCTTCATTCTCCACGAGGGTCTGATCGGCATGGCCGATGGCACGCTTGCGGAAATCAAGTATGACGATGTCGAGGAATATCCGTTCAACGCCCGCGAAGGCGCCCCCGCCGAAGTCACCCAGGTGACCGAGAATGGCTGGATCGGCTTTACCGATCACTACTGGATGACCACCCTCATCCCCGCGACAGGCAGCCCGTTCAAGGCCGTGGCCAAGTTCGATCCGCAACGCGGCATCTACCAGACCGAGACCGTGCAGCCGACCCAGACGGTCGAGCCGGGCCAGACCGCCAGCGCCGAAACCCGCCTCTTTGCCGGCGCCAAGGAATGGGCCACCATCCGCAACTATCAGAACGAACAGGGCGTTGACCGCTTTCTCGACTCGATCGACTGGGGCTGGTTCTTCTTCCTGACCAAACCGATCTTCGCGGCGCTGCACTGGCTGCACGGGGTGATCGGCAATATGGGTTGGGCCATCATCGCGCTGACCCTTTTGATCAAGGCGCTGGTGCTGCCCTTGGCCTACAAATCCTATGTCTCCATGGCCAAGATGAAGGAACTCCAGCCGCAGATGGAGAAGATCAAGGAGGTCGCCGGCGACGACCGCCAGAAACTCCAGAAAGAGATGATGGAGCTTTACAAGCGGGAAAAGGTCAATCCGGCGGCGGGCTGTCTGCCCATCCTGCTGCAAATCCCGATCTTCTTCTCGCTCTACAAGGTGATCTTCGTCACGCTGGAACTGCGTCACGCGCCCTGGATCGGCTGGATCAAGGATCTCTCGGCCCCCGATACCTCGTCGCTCTACAACCTCTGGGGCATCCTGCCCTGGGCCGCACCCGAGCCGGGTTCGATCCTCGCGCTGATCTTCATCGGTATCCTGCCGCTCTGCCTTGGTATCTCGATGTGGCTGCAGCAAAAGCTCAACCCGTCGCCCACCGACCCCACGCAGAAAATGATCTTTGCCTGGATGCCTTGGGTCTTCATGTTCATGCTCGGCAGCTTTGCCTCGGGTCTGGTGCTCTACTGGATCGCCAACAACATGATCACCTTCTCCCAGCAATATCTGATCATGCGCAGCCATGGCCATAAACCGGACGTGTTCGGCAACATCGCGTCCAGCTTCAAGCGCGCCAAGCCCGCGCCCGAAGCGCCGAAAAAGAAGAAATGACAGAGGTTCGCGCCCTCTGGCGGCACCCCATCAAAGGCCACGGGCGCGAGGCCCTCACCGCCGTCACCCTCACCGCCGGGCAGGCCATGCCCGGCGACCGTCTTTGGGCCGTCGCCCTCGAAATCGCGCGGCTGACGGACGGCGAATGGGGGCCTTGCGTCAACTTCTCGCGCGGCTCCAAGACCGGGGCGATCATGGCGATCAACGCACGGTTCGATGAGGCGTCCGAGACCGTCACCCTCAGCCACCCCGACCGCCCCGACCTGACCTTTCACCCCGATCACGACGGGCAGGCGTTTCTCGACTGGGTGCGCCCCCTGATGCCCCCCGAGGGCACGCAGCCGACCCGCCTCTACCGCCTTGACGGGCGCGGCTTTACCGATACCGATTACCCGTCGGTCAGCCTGCTCAACCTCGCCTCCAACGCCGATCTCGCGGCCAAGATGGGGGCCGATGTCTCGCCCCTGCGCTGGCGCTGCAACATCCATCTCGACGGGCTTGCCCCCTGGGCTGAGTTCGACCTGATCGGCAAGACGCTGCGTATCGGCACAGCCGAGATGATCGTGCGCGAACCGATCCGCCGGTGTCTGGCCACCACCGCCAATCCGGCCACGGGAGTGCGCGACCTCGACACGCTGGCGGCGCTCAACAAGAACTGGGACCATCAGGATTTCGGCATCTACGCCGAGGTGATCACCGGCGGCACCCTCGCCCTTGGCGACCAGATCGAGGTGCTGTGATGGAACTGCGCTTTTCACCTGCCCCCGACCCCGATCACGAGACCTCCGAACTGGGGCGCAAGCTCTTTGCCGGGCCTGTGGATTTCGTCAAAGGCGTCGTTGCCATGTCGGGCCTGCCACCCGCCGACCGACTCGAGGTGTGCTTTGCCGGGCGCTCCAATGTCGGCAAGTCCAGCCTGATCAATGCCCTCACCGGGCGCAAGGCGCTGGCGCGTGCCTCCAACACGCCGGGCCGCACGCAGGAAATCAACTTCTTCGCCCTGGGCGAGAGCCACTATCTCGTGGACCTGCCCGGCTATGGCTATGCCAATGCGCCCCTCGCCGTGGTGCAAAAATGGCAGGCGCTTCTGAAGCAATACCTCTCAGGTCGCCAGACCCTGCGCCGCGCCTTCGTGCTGGTCGATGCCCGCCACGGGATCAAATCCGTGGACGAAGAGATCATGAGCCTGCTCGACGCCTCCGCCGTGACCTTTCAATGCGTGCTTACCAAGACGGACAAGATCAACGCCACCGAGCGGGCGCGTGTGCTGGATCAGGTGCGCAGCAAGCTCGCGCCCCATCCGGCCGCCTTCCCCGAGCTGATCCTCACCTCCAGCGAGAAGTCAGAGGGTCTGGCCACCCTGCGCGCCACCATCGCCACGCTGGAATAAGGCGCGCGACCGCGCTTCGCGCCCCGGGCCTGACCCGGGGCCTCTCCCCCTCTGCGTGCCATATCTGCAAAACAAAACAGCCCGCGAACCCCTCCTGGTTCGCGAGCCGCTCCTCCCTCTGCCAGACGCGCCTTACCGGCCCGCGTCCAGCACATCCTCGACCGTGCGCAGCCCGGTGCGCGGCGCTTGCACCAGCACCGCCATATTGCCCGGCTTGTGCTCGTTGCGCAGCATCTTGACATGCGCCTGCGGAATCTCGTCCCAGGGGAACACCTCCGACATGCAGGGATCAAGCCGGCGCTCGACCATCAGCTTGTTGGCCGCCGCCGCCTGCTTGAGATGGGCAAAGTGGCTGCCCTGCAAACGCTTCTGGTGCATCCACATGTAACGCACGTCAAAGGTGCAGTTGAACCCGGAGGTCCCGGCGCAGATCACCACCATGCCGCCCTTCTTGCACACCAGCGACGAGACCGGGAATGTCGCCTCGCCCGGATGCTCGAACACCATGTCCACGTTGACGCCCTTGCCGGTGATGTCCCAGATCGCCTTGCCGAACTTGCGCGCTTCCTTGAGCCACTCGTTATATTCGGGCGAATTCACCTTGGGCAACTGACCCCAGCACTTGAAATCCTTGCGGTTGATGACGCCCTTCGCGCCCTGATCCAGCACGAATTGCCGCTTGCTTTCGTCCGAGATGACGCCAATCGCATTGGCGCCCGCCGTATTCGCCAACTGGATCGCATAAGAGCCCAGACCGCCCGACGCACCCCAGACCAGCACGTTCTGACCGGGCTTGAGATCGTGCGGCGCGTGGCCGAACAGCATCCGATAGGCGGTGGCCAGTGTCAGCGTGTAGCAGGCACTTTCCTCCCATGTCAGATGCTTGGGGCGCGGCATCAATTGCTGCGCCTGAACGCGGGTGAACTGCGCGAATGATCCGTCCCCGGTCTCATAGCCCCAGATGCGCTGCGTGGGCGAGAACATCGGATCGCCGCCGTTGCAATCCTCGTCGTCGCCGTCGTCCTGATTGCAGTGGATCACCACCTCATCGCCGACCTTCCAGCGCTTGACCTTGTCGCCCACCTTCCACACGATCCCCGAGGCATCCGACCCGGCGATGTGATAGTCCTGGCCATGCACGTCAAAGGGGCTGATCGGCTGGCCCAGACCGGCCCAGACGCCGTTGTAATTGACGCCCGCCGCCATCACCAGAACCAGAACCTCCTGGCTGTCGATCTCCCATGTATCGACGACTTCCTTCTGAAAGGACACGTCCGGCTCGCCATGCCGCTCGCGGCGAATGGCCCAGGCGTACATCTTCTTGGGCACATAGCCCAGGGGCGGCATTTCCCCAACCTCATAGAGGTCCTTTTCGGGGGCGTCGTAGGGCGCAATGCCCGTCTTGGTATCCAGGGCCATGGTCAACCTCCTGTCTCAGAATGCCGCGATGCAGAATCGTTCGTCTTGACCCGAGATACAAACGGCCTCGCAATAATGCAATAGCATTTGATGGTTTTTTGTAATTTTATAACCGAGCGGATGCAGAAAATCCGCTCATCCCCCGCTGCGCCCGCGAAATAGATGGTCAATCGAGGCGGCATAATAGGCCACCACGGGCCGCTCCGCCTCGGTGATCACAAAGGCGCCGTGGCGTTCCTCGATCATCCCGCGCTTGCGCAGCACCTGTATCCCGAACCGCGCCGCATAGCCCAGATCCTTGCGCGGCAGATGCACATGCGCGCGCGGCACCTCGGCCAGCATCTCTGCCAGCGCCGCATCCAGCCCCTCGCGCGTCAGCGGCCCCTCGGCCCGGATCAGCGCCCGCGCCACCATGGGCACCGGCAGCACCGGCACCTCGGCCCCGATCCGCGCCATCAGCGCCCGCGCCAGCCCCTCGACCCCCGCCGCCGGATGATCGCGCTCGAACTCCGCCAGCGACATCGGCGCGCCAAAACTCACCGCCGCATAGCCATGCCGGTGATAGCGCCGCCTCAGCCGCAGCCAAACCTGCCGCAGCACGAATCCCGCCACAACGCTGATCCGCGCCGGAAACCGCCGCCCGCCCGCCTGTCCTGCGGCCACCAACAGCCGATCCTCGAACACCCGGTCGTAATTGATCGCCACAGGCACAAACACCACATCGCGGCCACCGGGGCGGCGCTCCTCCACCAGATATTTCAAGAGACCCAGCTTGGGCGGCTGCAACCCGCCTGACAGGCTCAGCCCGCCTTCGGGGAACATCGCCTGCGTCACGCCGCCATCCGTGGCCATGCCCACATAGCGCGCCAACACCCGCCGATAGAGATCGCCGCGCGATTTGCGCCGTATGAAATAGGCCCCCATCGCCTTGATCAACCGGCTCAGCGGCCAGACCCGCGCCCATTCGCCCACCGCATAGCTCAGCGCCGACCGCTCCGCCGCAAGCCATGTGACCAGCACATAATCCATGTTGCTGCGATGGTTCATCACAAAGACCACTGTCGCCTCGCGATCCACCGTTGCCAGCGCCGCCTCGTCGAAATGCCCCAGCCGCACGCGATAGAGCGACCGGCTCAGCCATTTCGCGAGGCGGATCGCAATGCCGAAATAGGCCGTGGCGGAGAAACTCGGCACGATCTCGCGCGCATAGCGCCTGGCCTGTTCAAAGGCCACGTTCTCGGGAATCCCCTCGGCCTGCGCATGGGCGGCAATCGCGACGCTCACCTCGGGATCATAGATCAACCGCTGGATCATGTCATAGCGCCGCGCCAGCTTGAACGGCTCGATGGGGCGCTGCAACCGCGTGTTCAGCCGCGCCACCGCCCGTTCCAGCCTGCGCCGCAGAAACCACCGCACCGACGGAAAGAGAAAATGACTGGCAAAGGTGACGGCCGCGAACCCCACCAACAACACCAACGCCCAGAGCGGCATCTCCACGGTCTGTCCCATGACCGCACCAAATCAGGGTTTTGGGTTTTCGTAAATGCCCCAGCCCATATGCCGCAATGCAGCGAATTGACAGCGCAACCTTCTTGCCTATACCCTGCGTCGAAACGAAACAAAATTGCGCACCCTGATTCACGAGGCCCCGTATGTCGCAGCCGCAGAAAGACAAGCCTTGGTTGATCCGCACCTATGCGGGCCATTCCACCGCCGCGAAATCCAACGCGCTTTACCGCGCCAATCTCGCCAAGGGGCAAACCGGCCTCAGCGTGGCCTTCGACCTGCCCACGCAGACCGGCTATGACAGCGACCATATCCTCAGCAGGGGCGAGGTGGGCAAGGTGGGCGTGCCCATCTGCCATCTGGGCGACATGCGGACGCTCTTCGACCAGATCCCGCTCGACCAGATGAACACCTCGATGACCATCAACGCCACTGCCCCGTGGCTCCTGGCGCTCTATATCGCCGTGGCCGAGGAACAGGGCGCCGATGTGACCGCCCTGCAAGGCACGGTGCAGAACGACCTCATCAAGGAATATCTCAGCCGGGGCACCTATATCTGCCCGCCCGCGCCCAGCCTCAAGATGATCGGTGACGTGGCCGAATACTGCTACACGAATGTCCCCAAATGGAACCCGATGAACGTCTGTTCCTACCATCTGCAAGAGGCGGGCGCCACGCCCGAGCAGGAACTGGCCTTTGCCCTTGCCACGGCCATCGCCGTGCTTGATGAGTTGCGCCCGCGCGTGCCCGCCGCCGATTTCCCGGCGCTCGCCTCGCGGATTTCCTTCTTCGTCAACGCGGGCATCCGGTTCGTCACCGAAATGTGCAAGATGCGCGCCTTCGTCGATCTCTGGGATGAAATCCTCGAACAGCGTTACGGCATCCAGGACGCCAAGTACCGCCGCTTCCGCTACGGCGTGCAGGTCAATTCGCTGGGCCTCACCGAACAGCAGCCGGAAAACAACGTCTACCGCATCCTGATCGAGATGCTGGCAGTCACCCTCTCGAAACGCGCCCGCGCCCGCGCGGTGCAGCTTCCGGCCTGGAACGAGGCGTTGGGCCTGCCGCGCCCCTGGGACCAGCAATGGTCGATGCGGATGCAACAGATCCTCGCCTATGAAACCGACCTCCTGGAATTCGACGACCTCTTCGATGGCAACCCCGCCGTCGATGCCAAGGTCGAGGCGCTCAAGGACGGCGCGCGGCACGAACTGGCCAATCTCGATTCCATGGGCGGCGCGGTGTCCGCCATTGCCTACATGAAATCCCGCCTCGTCGAGTCGAACGCCGACCGCCTTGGCCGGATCGAGCGCAACGACACCATCGTCGTCGGCGTCAACCGCTGGCAGGAAGGAGAGCCCTCGCCCTTGCAGACCGAGGATGGCGGCATCATGACCGTTGACCCCGCGGTCGAGGCCGAACAGATCGCCCGCCTCAAGGACTGGCGCGCCGCCCGCGACGAGGCCGCCGTCAAATCCACCCTTGCCGCCCTGCGCGCCGCCGCCGCCGAGGGGCGCAACGTGATGGAGCCCTCCATCGCCTGCGCCCGCGCCGGTGTCACCACCGGCGAATGGGCCGCGCAAATGCGCGCCGTCTTTGGCGAATATCGCGGGCCCACGGGCGTATCCGCCAGCCCCTCGAACCGGACCGAAGGCCTGGATCACATCCGCGATGCCGTCAACGCGGTCTCGGACCGGCTTGGCCGCCGGCTCAAGTTCCTTGTGGGCAAGCCCGGTCTTGACGGCCATTCCAACGGGGCCGAACAGATCGCCTGCCGCGCCCGCGATTGCGGCATGGACATCGGATACGAGGGCATCCGCCTCACCCCGGAACAGATCGTCAATGCCGCACTCGAAGATCGCGCCCATGTCGTCGGCCTCTCGATCCTCTCGGGCAGCCATATGCCGCTGGTCGAGGATCTGATGGGCCGGATGCGTGCCGCGGGCCTTGGCGATGTGCCGGTGATCGTCGGCGGCATCATCCCCGAGGATGACGCCCGCCGCCTGCGCGAAATGGGCGTGGCGCGTGTCTATACCCCCAAGGATTTCGAGCTCAACACCATCATGATGGATATCGTCACCCTCGTTGATCCTCAGGCGGTCGCGGCGGAATGACCGCCGCCTTGGAGATCCGCCCGATTGTGCCCGATGATCGCCCCGCCTGGGGCGATCTCTGGCGGGCGTATCTCGATTTCTACGAAACCACCCTGCCAGAGGCGGTTTATGACACCACCTTTGGCCGGTTGCTCTCGCCCGATCACCCGGATCAGAACGGGCTGATCGCCCTCCTTGATGGCCGCGCCGTGGGTCTGGTGCATTACATCTATCACGCCCATAACTGGCGGGTGGAACAGGTCTGCTATCTTCAGGATCTCTACGCCGCCCCCGAGGCACGCGGCATGGGTATTGGCCGCGCCCTGATCGAGGCGGTCTATGCCCGCGCCGATGCCGATGGGTGCCCAGCGGTCTATTGGATGACGCAAGAGTTCAACACAACCGCGCGCCAACTTTACGATCGCATCGCCACAGTGACCCCGTTCATCAAATATAGCCGTTAGAGCGGCTTGCGCCCCATCGAAGGCACACCCGCCCCGTAACCTTTGGGTGGCGTCGCACGGGGCTTCTCGCCTATGCTCGCATGACGTGCCTTTCGTTTCATTCCCATAGGCCGCCATGACAGACCCGGCTAAATACCGCCGCCAGATCGAAATCCTCCGACACGCGGATGCCACATCCGTGGCAGAGATTCTCACGCGTCACACCATCGTCGCCGGGGCGGCACTCCTTTTGTGGATCAGCACGGGGCAGACCCTCATGCTGATCTGGGGCTTTGGCTATATCCTGTTCAACGGGATCTATATCCTCGTGTTGCGCGCGCCCGCCTTGCCCAAGGGGCGCGGGGCCTATGCCGCGCTCTTTCTCGCCAGCATGATCATTTCCATCTGGTATGCCGGGATGAATGTCTATCTCACGACCCTCGACAGCCGGGCCTATGAATTCATCGGCATTGCCGGGCTGATCGGCCTTGGCCTCTACAATCTCAGCCGGCACACCGATCTGACCTATCTGGCCATGTGGGACACGCTCCTGATCACATTCTGCGTCATCGGCGTCGTCATGGCCTTTGTGACCAAGACCGAAACCCAGAGCCACCAGATCGCCATCGTCTTTGCCGGGTTCGGCATCAATGCCTATTACATGATGACCTATCTCTCGATGATGCGCACCCGCGCCACCCTGCGCAGCGCCCAAGAGGCCGAGGTGCAATCGCAAAAGATGCGCGCGGTCGGTCAACTGACCAGTGGCATCGCCCATGACTTCAACAATATCCTGACCGTGATCCGCGGCAATCTCGATCTGGCCTCGGAATTGCCCGATCCGGCCGAGCGTGAAACCATGCTGGATGAGGCCCGCACCGGATGCGACCGCGCCGCCCATCTTGTGCGACAACTGCTGGCCTTTTCGCGCAAATCCCAGATGATGCGCAGCGACATCGCCCTTGCGCCATTTCTCGAGGCTTTTGCCCTCTCGCTGCGCCGCCTGTTGCCTGAATCGGTGCGCGTCGTTCTCTCGGGGACCTTGCCCGATCTCAGCCTGCGCGCAGACCGTCAGTTGCTGGAAACGGCGCTCTTGAATTGCGCCATCAACGCCCGCGACGCCATGCACCCCGAGGGGGGTATTCTGCGGCTCTCGGCTCTGGCCAATCCCGGCGCGCGCGAGGTGGCCATCCTGATCGAGGATACCGGACCCGGCGTGCCCCCCGCCATGATCGACCGCATTACAGAACCTTTCTTTACCACCAAGCCGGTGGGCGAAGGCTCGGGCCTTGGCCTCTCGATGGTCAAGGGCTTTGCCGAGCAGTCGGGCGGCCGGCTCGAACTGCGCAACCGGCCCTCTCGCGGGTTGCAAGTGGCGCTCATCCTGCCGCTGGTCTGAGGCGGGGCCATGCCCCCGCAGATACCCGCCCCGGACCTGATCCGGGGCCCCTCTCGATACCGTTTGGCACGAGGCCCCTCAGACGCCGCGCGACCTTACAAAATCCCCTTGCAAACCTTACGAACCTTACACGCGAGGATCGCCAAATTCAAAAGGGCTGTCCCACATGGGAACAGCCCTCTAGAAGTCGCGGAGGTGGGCCGGTTAGGCGCACCAATTCAGGTCGTTTTCGCCCAAGGGCTGCCTCAGGCGATCCCCTCCCGAACTGTTCCGACACCTCGCTCCAATCCCTCTATAGACACTGGACCACCTCCTTTCGCTTGTTGAACTTATCCACAGGTTGCCACAGATTTTGCACTTGTCAAAACAAAATCATGTGGTGCGTGCAAAAATTCTCGCATCATGCTGATTTATTCAGCCTGCAACACCGCAACACACTGGCGCGGCAAATCGGCCATGGTCAACTCGCGCTTGGGCTTGGGCTTGGGCGCATTGGGATCGGGCGGTGGCGGGTTCAGGATATTGCGCACCCACTCTTGCGCCTCGGCACAGCCATCCCCCGGCGGCACCGCATCTTGCGGCGCGCAACCCGTTGCTCCGCTTGGACAATTCAGCCTGACATGGAAATGGTAATGATGCCCATACCACGGCCGAACCTTGCGCAACCACTCCCGATCACCGCCCTGTTCATCCTTGCACATCTGCACCTTGGCCCCAGGAAAAATGAAAATCCGGGCTGTGCGCGGGTCCTTGGCTGCGGCCTTTACGATCTCGTGATGGGCACGGGTCCATTGGCTGTTGGTATAGGCGCCATTCGCCCTCTGCATTGAAATAGAAGAGATATTTTCCCTCTGCGTCGCACTCAGATTGAGATTGTCCGCCGGTCTCAGCCAGATATCGGCATCCAATCCCATCTGGTGACTGGCATGGCCCGTCAGCATCGGGCCGCCGCGCGGCTGGCTTATATCCCCGACATAGAGCCCGCTCCAGCCCGGTTGCTGCGCCGCGACGCGCGACAATTTCTGAACCAGATCAATGGTTTCCGGGTGCCCCCAATTGCGATTGCGGCTCAGGCGCATGGCCTGCCATGTGGGTCCGCTCTCGGGCAGGGCAACCGCCCCTGCGAGGCACCCCTTGGCATAGCTGCCATAAGCCGCCGGGCTATGCTCGGACGCGCCGCGCTGCGCACCGAAAAGTTGTTTGGCATGAACACCTTGCATCGACGCCGGGATGCTCTGGCTGGACAAAACGCCCGTCTCCTGAGGCTCCGGTTTGGACTGCATGCAACCCGCAAGCCCGAGCAAAAGCGCACCTATGACGACGACCCGACCCATGTTTCCCTGTCCCCTTCCGCTTTCACCCAGCGTAGCAGAACAAGGCCGATACCAAAAAGCAAAATCACGGGCGAAACCCCGATGCGCGCCGACCCGCTCAGCGTGGTCACAAGGCCGATGAGCGCCGGTGCCATGAACGCCGTCGCGCGCCCGGACAACCCATAAAGTCCAAAGTTTTCAGTGGGTAAGGCAGGGTCTGTGTGCCGCACCATCAGCGACCGGCTGGCCGCTTGCAACACCCCGCCAAAGCCACCGATCAGCACGCCACAGCCGAAAAATATCATATCCGGGAGCGTGGACCCCTCTGCCAGCGGCAGCCCGAAGATCTGGCTCCGGTCCATCCCCACAACGATCACGCAGACCCCGATCAGCGCCCAGATCGCCAGTTTGATCACCGGCTTGGGGCCGAACCGCTTATCCGCCTTGCCGCCAATCCAGCTGAACACCGCCCCGGCAATCGCCCCGATGATCCCGAAAATGCCCACAGAGGTGATCGACCAGTTCAACACGAGGATCGCGTAGGTGCCGCCAAAACCATAGAGCCCGTTGAGAGCATCGCGGTAGAACATCGACGAGCCGAGATAGGTGCTCAGGCTCAGCCTGTGACGCAAGCTCTTGATTGTCTTGAGCAATGTTCCAAGCGCCTTGGCCACACCTCCACCCGGCCCCCGTGGCCCCGTATCCCGCACCCAGAGAAAATAGGGCACCATGAACACCACGAACCAGAGCGCCGTGAACGGCCCCACGGCCCGGGTCCCCTCGCGCTGCGTGGCATCGAGCCCGAGGATCGGATCAAGCCCGATCAGGGTCTTGCCGCTCGATTGCTCGACCAAGAGCGCCAGCACGATCATCAGCGACAGGACGCCCCCCAGATAGCCAAAGGCAAAGCCCGATCCGGAAATGTCGCCCACCTCCTCTGGCATCCCAAGAGAGGGCAATTGCGAATTGATGAAAATCAGCGCGTATTCCGCCCCGATAAAGCCGAACCCAAAGGCGAGCAGCCCCCACCAAAGGTTCGAGCCATCCGGCAACATGCCCCAGATCGCCGTGGCACCGGCCACGTAAATCATTGAAAAAACAATAATCCACGGCAGCCGCCGCCCGGTGGTATCGGCAAAGGCCCCCATGATCGGTGCCCCCAACCCGATGATCAGCCCCGTCACCGTCAGACACCAAGACCACATCGCCTGCGCCTGCGCATCCGCCGCCTCTTCGATCAGGCCGCTGCCCATGAAATGCTCGGACGCGACCGAGGCGAAATAGGGCCCAAAGACAAAGGTCACAAGCAGCGTGTGATAGGGCTGACTGGCCCAATCAAAGAAGTACCAGCCCCAGATCCGCTTGCGCTGCGATATGCCTGCCATGCCCCAACCCCTTTTGTTTAAAGGGATATGACAACCCTTGCGGGCTCTGCGCAAGCTATTCCTGCGTGTCCTGCATGGGCGGCCACGGACGTGTGGCATCCGCCGCGATCCAGGCTGCGGCCCAGTCCGGCAGATCGGGCGCGCGCATGTCCTGCCCCATTTCGGCAACGGCACGGTCCGGCGCGATGATCCCTCCGCGCCCCGTAATCGCCGCGCGGAGCAGGATGTGGTTGGCGCATTCGCCCGATGCTTTCCACATGGATTGCTCGACATAGACGAACTTTTCATCCCAGGACAGCAGGCGAGACCGCATTTCGATCCGCTCGAACATGGTGATCCGGCGGCGATAACGCACGCTCGCCCCGGCAATCGCCAAACCCCAACGATTGCGCTTGAGCGCGCCGATCAACCCCACTCGCCCCGCCAGTGGTATCCGACCCAGATCAAAGATCGTCAGCGTCCGCCCATTGTTCAGCTCGCGCCACAGGTCGATGTCCCAGGGCATGCAGATGTGGTGCGACACATGCGTCCCCGTCAGCGGCAGGCGCGGGGATTTGCGGTGCAGGTGGAATTGCCACATCAGGCGCAGAACGGGATACATGCTCGGTCTCCTTTGCAGGCGGCTTGGCATCCGCGTCGGGGCGCGTCAACCGCGACCGCGCGTCAGACTTGCGCTTTGCCGCGCGCTTGCATAGGTCATAGGCGGCAGACCCAGAGGACATTCGCCCATGCAATCGCTTTTCCAGATCCTGATGCTCATTCTCGACATCCTGTGGTTCTTCATCATCGCGCATGTCATCATGTCCTGGCTGATCAATTTCCAGGTACTGAACCTGCGCCAGCAATTCGTGGCACAGGTGTGGTATGGCCTGAACCGCCTGCTAGAGCCGATGTACAGCCGTGTGCGCCGCATCCTTCCGCCCATGTCCGGGATTGATCTGGCCCCGCTGGTGGTGCTCGTCGCGGTTTATGCGCTGCGAATCGTGCTGATCAACAACGCTGCGGCGTTTTACTGATTTCCAGGGCTTGTTCACCTAATCTTAGTATGAAAAACCTCTTGTAAGAGCAGATATAGTCAAATCTTACAGGGGTCTCATGCCAAGCGCCGCCACGCTTTTGCGCGATGTGTTCGGATTCGATGCCTTTCGTCCCGGGCAGGAAGAGATCATTCACACCGTCGCCACCGGCTGTAACACTCTGGCCATCATGCCCACCGGGGGCGGCAAATCCCTTTGCTTTCAGATCCCCGCGCTGATGCGCGAGGGTGTGACCGTGGTCATATCCCCGCTCATCGCCCTGATGCGCGATCAGGTCCGCGCGCTCAGGGCGGCGGGGGTCGAGGCGGGCGCGCTCACCTCTGGCAATACCGAGGAAGAGACCGCCGAGGTTTGGCAGGCCCTCGAAGCAGGCCGCTTGCGCCTTCTCTATATCGCGCCCGAACGGCTGGCGGCGGGATCATCGCTTGGCATGTTGCGCCGCATTGGTGTGGGTCTCATCGCCGTGGACGAGGCCCATTGCGTCAGCCAATGGGGCCATGATTTCCGCCCCGATTACCTGCGTATCGGCGAGCTGAGGCGCGCGCTCAACGTGCCGCTTGCCGCCTTTACCGCCACCGCCGATGCCGAAACCCGCGACGAGATCGTCGACAAGCTCTTTGACGGGCAGCCGCCGCAGACCTTCCTGCAAGGTTTTGACCGGCCCAATATCCACATGGCCTTTGCCGCCAAGGACAATCCGCGCGCACAGATCATGGAGTTTGCCGCCGCCCGCAAGGGACAGTCGGGCATCGTCTATTGCGGCACCCGCGCCAAGACCGAAACCCTCGCGCGTGCCCTCGTGGACGCGGGGCATTCCGCCTGCGCCTATCATGGCGGGATGGAGCCCGAGGCGCGGCGCATCGTCGAAGGGCGGTTCAGCAGCGAGGACGGGCTGATCGTTGTCGCCACCGTCGCCTTTGGCATGGGCGTGGACAAGCCCGATATCCGCTGGGTCGCGCATGCCGACCTGCCCAAATCCATCGAGGGCTATTATCAGGAGATCGGCCGCGCCGGGCGCGATGGTGCCCCTGCCGAAACGCTCACGCTCTTTGGTCCCGACGACATCCGCCTGCGCCGCACCCAGATCGACGAGGGGATGGCCCCGCCTGACCGACGCATGGCCGATCATGGGCGGCTCAACGCGCTTCTGGGTCTGGCCGAGGCATTGGAATGTCGCCGCGCCACGCTTCTGCGCTATTTCGGCGAGACGGCCGCGCCTTGTGGCAATTGCGACCTCTGCGATACCCCACCCGAGACCTTTGACGGCACGGAGGCGGTGCGCAAGGCGCTATCGGCGATCCTGCGCACCGGCGAAAGCTTTGGCTCTGGCCATCTGATCGACATTCTGACCGGCACCGCGACCGACAAGGTGCGTCAACGCGGGCATGAGGCGCTGCCCACCTTTGGCGTCGGGCGTGACATGGACAAACGCGGCTGGCAGGGCGTGTTTCGTCAGATGATGGGGCGTGACCTGATACGGCCCGACCGCGAGCGGCATGGCGCGCTGGTGATGACCGAAACCGCCCGCCCGATCCTGCGTGGTGAAGAGAGCGTGACCCTGCGCCGCGATACGATCGACCATACCCCCCGGCCCGCCGTGCGTGCGCTTGTGTCTGACGAGGATGCGCCGCTTCTCTCGGCGCTCAAGGCCAAGCGCCGCGCGCTGGCAGAGGCGGCGGGCGTTCCGGCCTATATCGTCTTCAACGACCGAACCCTGATCGAAATGGCTGAAACCCGGCCTGAAACGCTGGACCAGATGGCCCGGATCAGCGGCGTCGGTGCCAAGAAGCTGGAGCGCTATGGCGCAGAGTTTCTCGAAGTGATCACCGGAGCAAGCGCGACCGTGCATCCGACCCGCCGCAAGCTGGCAGGCAGCACCGCAGGCGAAGTTTACGACCGGTTGATGCAGGTGCAGGCCGACCTGAGCCGGGGCGAGACAGGCATCGAGCGTCCGCTCAGTTGCTCTGCCGCACTTCTTGCCAAGGTGGCCAGCCAGAGACCCCGCACCGCGCAAGAGATGCAGCGCCTCCTGGGCGAGAAATACGCCGACCGTTTTGGCGCCGCCTTTCTGGACGTTCTGCACGCCGCGTCCTAGATCACAGACTGCGTTGCCAAAAGGATCAATACATGCTTGTCGTCGTCTCCCCAGCCAAGAAACTCGACATGAGCCCGGTCGAGGGGATCACGCCCACCCGCCCCGCCTTTGCCCAGGATGCCGAGGATCTGGCGCAGGTTGCGCAGGGGTTGAACGTGGGCGAGTTGCAAAAGCTGATGCATATCAGCGAAAACCTCGCGCGCCTCAACGCCGACCGCTTTGCCGAGTTTGGCCAGATGGAGGAGAAGCCCGCCGCTCTGGCCTTTGCCGGTGACACGTATCAGGGGCTTGAGGCGGGATCACTGGACCCGGACGAACTGTCTTGGGCGCAGGATCATTTCCGCATTCTGTCCGGGCTTTACGGGCTTTTGCGCCCCCTTGATGCGATCCAGCCCTACCGTCTTGAGATGGGCAGCCGGCTGAAGACCGCGCGCGGCAAAACGCTCTATGACTATTGGGGCGCGCAGATCTCAGAGGCACTGAATGCGCAGGCAGAAACGCTGGGGACCGACACGCTGATCAATTGCGCCAGTCAGGAATATTTCGGCGCGGTTGACCGCGAGGCGCTGCGCCTGCGGGTGGTCACACCGGTGTTCATGGAGGAAAAGGCGGGCACGCCAAAGATCGTCAGCTTTTACGCCAAGCGGGCGCGAGGCGCGATGGCACGCTTCATCATCCAGAACCGCCTGACGGATTCCGACGCCATTCTGGATTTTGACAGCGGCGGCTATCGCCATGAGGCCAGCCTGTCGAAACCCGATCAGCCAGTGTTCCTGCGCGATCATCCGACCGCCTGAACCGGGCGGGCCACGCCGTCGGGCGCACGTGCGCCGCTGGGACAGGCCGCGCGGATGTGGCCAAGGATCATCTCCTTGCGCAGCGGCTTGGTCAGGTAATGATCAAGACCCGCCGCCATGATATCCGTGTCATCCCCGGTCATCGCATGGGCGGTCATTGCCACGATGGGAACGTGGCCACCGCTTTGCGCCTCGAGCGCGCGAATGGCGCGCGTGGCCTCTTTGCCGTCCATCTTGGGCATCGAAATATCCATGAAAATCACGTCTGGCGCCAGAGCGCGAAAGAGGTCAACCGCCTCGCAACCATTCTCGGCAAAGCTCAGCTCGATGTCCAACCCCTTGACCATGTTGGAAAATACCAGCCGATTGGTGCGGTTATCCTCAGCCGCCAGCACCCGCATCGCGCGGTCGGGCGCGGTGACAGGGGGCATCACGGCGGCCAGGGCAGCAAAGAGATCCTGCCGCGCCACAGGCTTTTGCAGCACCGCCTGCACATGGACGCGCGCCGGATCCTGTTCGGCATAGCCGGTGTTGGGACTGAGCAGCAGAAAGGGCATGTCCTGCCCACTCTCGCGCAGCGCCTCTGCCAACTCCAACCCATCCATCCCGACCATGTTGTGATCGCTCACCACCAGATCAAACCCCGCGCCCACCTGCGCCAAGGCCTCTGCCGCGCTCTGGCAAGAGACCGCCGTGACCCCCAACTGGTCCAATTGCCGTTCCAGAATGGCGCGGCTGGCTGCCTGCGGCTCGACGATCAGGGCCCTGCACGGGCCGTTGATCAGGTTGGGCACGTCGACCTCGGCAATCTCTGCCAGTGGCAAAGAAACCGAAAATCCAAAGATCGACCCTTTGCCCTGCTCGGACTCGACCCAGATCTTGCCACCCATCATCCGGATCAGCTTTTGCGAAATGGCAAGGCCAAGGCCCGTTCCCTCGAACTTGCGATTGCGTTCATCGTCGACCTGATTGAACTCGCCAAAGATGTGGTCGATCTTGTCCGGCGGAATCCCGATCCCGGTATCCTCAACCGTGACATGAATGCTCGCCCGCCCCTCGGCATCGGGATGCAGGCCCGTCACGCGCACCAGAACATGACCCGTTTCGGTGAATTTCACCGCATTGCCCAGAAGGTTGGTCATGATCTGGCGGATACGCCCCGGATCGCCCACAAAGCGCGTCGGCAGGAAGAGATCGTAATCGACCAGGATATCCAGCCCCTTGTCGCGGGCATTGACCTGCATCAGCGTCACAAGCTCGTGGATGCAGCGTTCCAGATCAAAGGGTTCGGCGTGCAGAACCAGCTTTTCGGCCTCGATCTTGGAGTAGTCCAGCACATCGTTGATGATCACCAGGAGCGCTTCGCCAGAGTTCTTGATGGTCGAGGTAAAGAGCCGCTGTTCTTCGGTCAGCTCGGTTTCCATCAAGAGCTCTGCCATGCCGACCACCCCATTCATCGGCGTGCGGATTTCATGGCTCATATTGGCGAGAAAGGATGATTTCGCCCGGTTCGCCGCCTCTGCCCTACGGCGGGCTTCCTTCAGCTCTTTTTCATAGCGGATCGTGTCGGTAATGTTGAGCGCGAGGCTAACGACATCGCCCCCATGGCCGCGTTGATCAATCAGCTTGATATACTGGCCATTCCAGAGGCGGATCACCTCTGGTTCAGGTTGCGTCCCCTGCCAACGGTCCAGCATTCTCTCGCGCCATTCATGCGGCTTGAGCGCCCCGATGTTGACGATCCCCTCTTCGGTGATGAATTGCAGGATCTCGACATAGCTGACACCGGGCTTGACCGCCTCCAACCCGTCAAAGACCGCGAGATAGGCATTGTTGGCGGCAATCATCCGGCTATCGGCGTCGAAAAAGGCGAAACCGTCCTGAATGGTCTCGATCGAATGCCAGAGGCGGCGCTCGGCAATCTCGACCTTTTGATAGGCGACGTTCAGATCGGATTTAACACGCTGGTTCTCGTCTCGGACGGTTTGAACCTCTGCCCGTGTTTCGTGAATCTCGTGCGAGAGGGCCAAGGCATGCTTGCCCAGCTTGCGATTGGCGGCCTGTAATTCGGCCTGTTTCTGTTCCAATAGCCGCTCTGCGGCCAGTCTGGCGCGCCGTTCTTCTGCCAGTTTGTTCGCAAGGCTCATGCCCGTTCTCCGACATGCCGGATCGTGATCGTGTCACCATCCGGCATCGTCGTGAACATGCGGTTAAAGCCGCTGAAAATACCCGCTCAGAGACGCTCGATCGCGAGGGCAATCCCCTGACCGCCACCGATGCACATGGTGATGATCGCACGCTTGCCCCCGGTCCGCTCCAGCTCATAGAGCGCCTTGACCGTCAGGATCGCCCCAGTCGCCCCAACCGGATGGCCAAGCGCGATCGCGCCGCCATTGGGATTGACCCGGGCGGGATCAAGACCAAGCCCCTTGTTGACCGCAAGCGCTTGGGCCGCAAAAGCTTCGTTGGATTCGATCACATCAAAATCGGACGCCTCGTGTCCAATCCGCTTGAGCAGCATTTCCACCGCAGGCACCGGGCCAATGCCCATCACCTGAGGGCGCACACCGGCGTGGGCGTACCCAAGGATACGCGCGCGCGGCTTGAGACCGGCCGCCTCTGCGGCATCGGCACGCGCCAAAACAAGGGCGGCAGCGCCATCGTTGATGCCGCTCGCGTTACCGGCGGTGACGGAGCCGTCCTTCTGGAACACCGGCTTGAGACCGGCAAGCGCCTCGGCGGTGGTGGCCTTGGGATGCTCGTCGGTGTCAAAGGCCACCATGTCACGCTTCACGCGCACCTCGACCGGCACGATCTGGGATTTGAAACGTCCCTCGGCGATAGCCGTGGCGGCGCGGCTCTGGCTTTCGAGGGCAAACGCATCCTGATCGGCCCGGCTGATATCGTGCTCTGCCGCGACATTCTCGGCGGTGACGCCCATATGCCCGGTGCCAAAGGGACAGTTGAGCGCGCCCAGCATCATGTCGAGCGTCTTGATGTCGCCCATCTTGGCCCCCCAGCGTTGATCGGGGATGATGAAAGGCGAGCGGCTCATGTTCTCGGCCCCACCAGCGAGACCGAAATCGGCATCGCCCAGCATCAGGGATTGCACGACCGAAACAATTGCCTGCGCGCCAGAGCCGCAGAGGCGGTTGACGTTCATCGCCGGCGTGGTGTCGGGAATACCCGCCTCCATCGCCGCTACCCGGCTGACATACATATCGCGCGGTTCGGTGTTGATGACATGGCCAAAGACCACATGCCCGATTTGCCCGCCCTCAACGCCCGAGCGCGCCAGAGCCTCGCGCGCCACGATGGCTCCGAGAGCGGTGGGCGGCGTGCCCGCAAGCGCTCCACCGAAAGTGCCAATCGCTGTGCGGCATCCGTCCAGAATCACGATGTCAGTCATGGGTATCCTCTCCCCGGGTTGCGTTGGCACGAGCCTAGCGGCAGGCGCGCACCCATGGCAACGGGGACGTGTCGTCAGAGGCTAGACATGCCCCAATCAGAGAGGGATTCGGCCCGTTTCCGTCAAGAGCCAGGCATCGCGCCCCTCGAACACCGCTGGCCAAAGCGGACGCCCATAGGCGGCCCCCCCGTCCAGATCAATGCGGTTGCCGAAATGGGTGGGCATCTCGAGCGCGGTGTGACCATGAACCACGAGCCAGGGATGCGGGGCCTCGTAATCCAGAAATCCGTCCCTGATCCACATCAGGTCCACAGGGTCTTGGACGGGCAAGCTGAGACCGGGGCGGATGCCGGCATGAACAAAGAGCAACTCCCCCGCCTCTTGCCAGAGCGGCAGAGCCGCCAGCCAGTCACGATGCGCCCGGGGCACGGCACGACAGGCGGCCTCCCACTCGGTCATGTCTTCGCTCACGTCGAGCCCATATGAGGCGAGCGTCGCGGCCCCACCCAAGCGGTGATGCAACCACGACAGGCCAGAACGGATATGCGGGGACTGAATCACGCCGCTATCCAGAAAATCGACGAACATCTGGTCGTGATTACCGCGCAACACGGTCCATGGCAGCCCCTGCGCCTGACCAGTCATAAGGCGGTCGATCACGGCCCGGCTATTCGGCCCCCGGTCCACCAGATCACCCAGAAAGATGATGCGCGCATCACTGCCGCCGTCACGCGCCACAAGGTCAAGCGCCGCGTCGAGCAGGGCATCCTGCCCGTGAATATCGGGAATGGCATAGATGGGATCGGTCATGGCGTCGTTGGACACCTCTGCGCGGCGGATGTCCAGCGATTCCCGCGACGGTCAGAGCCTATGCGCCAGACGCTCGCGCAGCCAGCGATGCGCCGGGTCGTTCTGCGACCGGACATGCCAGATCATCGCCACCTCGGTCGCAGGAGTTGGTTCAGGAAGGGCGTAGGTTGCCAGGCCCTGACGCGCAGCCAGATGCTCGGCCAAGGGCCGGGGCAGTATCGACACCAGCGGAGTGCATCCCAAGAGGGTCGCAAGCGTGTGCAGATCAGGCAGGGTGATCACCGCCCGACCGTGCCCGTTGCCGGGGGCGGCGACACAATCCGCGCGCGGCAGGTCTGCCACCAGGTCTGGAGAGAGCGTGTCGCCGGGGGTAACCCCTGCCTCAGCCAAACCCGGATGATCGGCCCGCGCAAGCACCATAGGATCCGCGCGATAGAGCGGCTGTGCCGCCGCCCAATCCGGTAGCGCGCACATTGGGCACAGCGCCAGATCCGCACGTTTGAGCAAAAGCGCCTCGGTGGGGTCCGCACCGGGCATGGCAGCACAAGAGAGGGTAACGCCGGGCGCCTCGGAAGCCACCTGCGTCATCAGTTCGGGCAAGAGATGCGCCCCCCAGAATTCTGCCCCCAGGATATGAAAATGCCGCTCGGATCGCGCAGAATCAAAACTTGTTGGACGGGCCAGCAGCGCTTCGGCTTCGGCTAGAATCGCCCGCACGGGTTGGGCGAGCGACTGCGCATAATCCGTTGGCACGAGGTGCCGCCCCTCACGCAGAAAAAGAGGATCGCTCAGAGCCTGTCGCAACCGCCCAAGAGCGGACGAAACCGCAGGCTGGGACAGCCCCACCTGTTGCGCGGCAAGAGTCGTGGAGCGGGTGATGAGAAGCGCGTCCAGGACGCGCAGGAGATTCATGTCAAACTTGGCAAAATCCATCGGGTTCAAAGCGTTTGTCTGGCAGGTTTTCCTCGTCCAATGGCCGCAGTCGCGCAGGACGCATGCAGCCAAATCCTGTTTTTAGGGTGACGAAAGTCGGTTTCAAGGGTTTCTCGCACAAGAAATCGGCAGAGAGAAAACCGCCGCCCAGCAGGCGCGGGGCGGCGGTCGGGAGATGTAAAAGCCGGTCTCGTGCGAGAGGGGCCGTGTTCAGTTCACATCAAATCGCAATTCGCGGATTTGCTGGAACTTGCCCGTGGCATGCAGCGCTTTGATCGCCTCGGCAGGTACCGGAGCATCAACATAAAGAAGCGCAATCGCCTCGCCCCCGGCATCGGCGCGACCGAGGGTAAAGTTGGCGATGTTGACGCCATGATCGCCCATCGTCTGACCAAGCGTGCCGATAATGCCCGGCACATCCTCGTTGGTCGTGTAAAGCATGTACCGTCCGATCTCGGCGTCGATGTTGATCCCCTTGATCTGGATGAAACGCGGCTTGCCATCCGAGAACACCGTGCCGCCGATCGAGCGCTCGCGCTTGTCCGTGACCACGGTGATCTTGATATAGCCTTCAAACGCGCCGGATTTGTCCTGCTTGGTGGTGCTGATCTTGACACCGCGTTCCTTGGCCACGACGGGGGCCGAGACCATGTTGACCTCGGGGTTGACCGATTTCATGATCCCCGCCACCGCGGCGGAGGTGAGCGCGCCAAGGTTCATCTCGGAAACGACACCATCGTAGAGGATGTTGATGGCCTTGATCGGCTCATCGGTCATCTGGCCGATGAAATTGCCCAAGTGATCCGCCAGCTTGATCCACGGCCCCATCACCTTGGCCTCTTCCGCCGTGACCGACGGCATGTTGAGGGCGTTGGTGACAGCCCCGGTCAGAAGGTAATCCGACATCTGTTCCGCCACTTGCAAGGCAACATTTTCCTGCGCCTCTGTCGTGGCAGCCCCAAGATGCGGCGTGCAGACCACATTGGGCAGGCCAAAGAGCGGGTTCTCCACCGCTGGCTCCTCGGTGAACACATCAAAGCCCGCGCCCGCAACATGGCCGGATTTCAAGAGGTCCGCGAGCGCCTGCTCATCCACCAGACCGCCACGCGCGCAGTTGATGATGCGCACGCCCTTCTTGGTTTTCTCGAGGTTTTCGCGGCTGAGGATATTGCGGGTCTGATCGGTCAACGGCACATGCAGCGTGATGAAATCGGACCGCTTGAGCAATTCCTCAAGCTCGACCTTTTCCACGCCCATCTTGTCGGCCTTTTCCTGACCCAGGAAGGGATCGTAGGCGATCACCTTCATCTTGAGGCCACGCGCCCGGTCACAGACGATACCACCGATATTGCCTGCGCCAATCACCCCAAGGGTCTTGTTGAAAAGCTCAACACCCATGAACGCGTTCTTTTCCCATTTGCCAGCATGGGTCGAGACAGAGGCCTCGGGCAGTTGGCGTGCGACGGCGAACATCATCGCGATTGCGTGCTCGGCGGTCGTGATCATGTTGCCAAAGGGCGTGTTCATCACGATCACGCCCTTCTTCGAGGCGGCTTCCTTGTCGATGTTGTCGGTGCCGATACCGGCGCGCGCGATCACCTTGAGTTTATGGGCATTGGCAAGGATTTTCTCCGTGACCTTGGTCGCGGAGCGGATGGCAAGGCCATCATAGTCACCGATCACCTCGGCGAGTTTTTCCTTGTCCTTGCCCAGTTCCGGGCGAAAATCCACCTCGATGCCCCGATCACGAAAGATCTGGACGGCGGTTTCAGAGAGTTTGTCGGATACGAGAACCTTGGGGGCCATCTGTCTGGTCCTTTTATGAAAGCTTGGGGAGAGAGGTCCGGAGTCTTTCAAAGACTTCGGACCGATTTCTTTTCAAGAAATCGGGATCAGGCTGATACGGACAGCGCTGCGATCTCGGTCTCGAACGCCCATTTGATCCACGGCATGAGGGCCGCGACATCGGCGGTCTCGACCGTGCCACCACACCAGATGCGCAAACCAGCGGGCGCATCTCGGTAGGCACCGATGTCAAAGGCGACACCCGCCGTTTCCAGCCGCTTGGCAACCGCCTTGGCGAACGCGGCGCCATCGGTGATCCGGGCATCCTCAAAGGTCAAACACACTGATGTGTTCGAGCGGATCGCCGGATCAGCCGCGAGAAACGCCAGCCAATCGTTCTGCGCCACGAATTCCTCGACCGCCGCCAGATTGGCATTGGCGCGCGCTTGCAGACCGGCCATGCCGCCCACCGAAGCCGCCCAATCGAGCGCAACAAGGTAATCCTCGACCGCCAGCATCGAAGGCGTGTTGATGGTCTCGCCAACAAAGATGCCGTCGATCAGCTTGCCACCCTTGGTCAAGCGGAAGATCTTGGGCAGGGGCCATGCGGGGGTATAGCTTTCGAGCCGCTCCACCGCGCGCGGGCTAAGGATCAGCATACCATGCGCCGCCTCGCCCCCCAGCACCTTTTGCCAAGAGAACGTCGTCACATCGAGCTTGTCCCACGGCAGATCCTGCGCAAAGGCCGCGCTGGTTGCGTCACAGATCGTGAGACCCTGACGATCCGCCTTGATCCAGTCGCCATTCGGCACGCGCACGCCAGAGGTGGTGCCGTTCCAGGTAAAGACAACATCCTTGTCGGTATCGACCGAGGCCAGATCGACGATCTGCCCATAATCCGCGGTCTTGACCACCGCGTCGAGCTTGAGTTGCTTGACCACGTCCGAGACCCAGCCTGCGCCGAAGCTCTCCCACGCCAGCATCTCGACCGGGCGCGCACCCAGAAGGCTCCACATCGCCATTTCCACGGCGCCGGTGTCAGAGGCGGGCACGATGCCGATCTTGTATTCGGCGGGCACGCCCAGAATGGCGCGCGTATTCTCGATTGCGGCCTTCAGCTTGGCCTTGCCCACGGCAGCACGGTGGCTGCGGCCCAGAGGGGCGTCAGACAGCATGTCGAGCGTGAATGTGGGGATCTTGGCACAGGGGCCAGAGGAAAAACGCGGATTTGCCGGCCGCGTTGCCGGTGCTTCAATAGCCATTTAGCTACCCTCTCAGATAAGCGCCCCTCGTTGGGGAGGGGTGTCCCACTGATCGGATTACGGACAACCGGGGTCTTTCGCAAGTGCAGAAATGACGCTAGAACGCCGCTTGAGTGAAAAATGCGACATCGCGTGTCCACGATCGGAAACAGGTGCCCACACCTCTGTCCGGTCACTCCCCACGATGCAAAAAGCACTCTTCGTCCGGATCGGCTCGCGCATTCAAAGCTGACTGCATGGCAGTGCCCGGAATGCCCGAAACGAGCACACTCACCATGCGCAGGCTTAGCCGCAAGATCGCGCCCATGACGCGAAACGCTCCACGTCGGCAAAACGCGGATGCGCATCGCGGCTCACAGCCCAGAACGTTCTGCCGGGCAATTCCGTTTCGGACAGCCGCACCAATTCGCCAGCCTCCACCGCCGAGGCAGCCAATACACTCGATGCCAAGGCCACGCCCTGACCCGCAAGCGCCGCGTCAATAGCATTGATTTCCTCTGAAAAATGCTGTGCGACCTGAGGCACCTCGGCATTCAGCCCGGCGGCCCGCGACCAGCGCTGCCAGGTGGGCGGCGCCTCCGCGCCACAGCTCCAGCGGTACTGGATCAGCGGCATGCGAAGGATGTCGGCGCTGTCATCGACGGGGTGCCGGCGCAGCAGTTCTGGCGCACAGAGCGGGATCAGGCTATCCTTGAATAGCGGCAGCCACTGACCATCCGGGTCCGCTTGAACCGCGTAACGCACCGCAAAGTCGACCTCGCTACCGGACAGATCGACTGGTCGGTTGTCAGCCTCGATCTTGAGATTCAGGCCGGTCTGGCTGCGCAATGCGGGCAGGCGCCGCAACAGCCACAGGCTCGCGAAAGCGACTGTTACAGACACCGTCAGCGGGCGGTCCCTATCCAGCTGCGAAAGCCCTGAAACGGCATGTGCCATGCGGTCGAAACTCTCGCGCAGGACCGGGTACAGCGCCTCTCCCTCCACCGAAAGACGCAGCGGTCGCGGGTAGCGGTGGAAGAGCTTCACCGCCAGGATGTCTTCAAGCTGGCGGATCTGGTGGCTGATCGCTGTCGGCGTCAGGTTAAGTTCTTCCGCGGCACGGGCGAAATGCAGATGCCGGGCGGCGGCTTCGAATGCACGGAGCGCATGCAAGGGTGGCAGGCGCCGCATCGGTTTCCTCCTTTCCTGTCCGGGCATGTAACATGGGTGAATCTCATTCACCCATGCCCTGAGAAATTCGCTTTCGCCATGAGATTAGCCGCTTGCTAGGTAAATCCGGTAATGAAAAATCCCAGGAGATTACCAATGCCCACTCTTTTGCGAATTGATGCAAGCGCCCAACTCGAGGAACGCTCTCTCACACGACACTTGACCGGGGTGTTCACCCGAACGTTTCTGACCAACGCCCCTAACACGCGGGTGATCGACCGGGATGTCGGGCTGAACCCGGTCCCTGCAATCGACCACAAATTCATACATGCCGCCTTTACCCCGACCGAAGACCGCGAACCATGGATGAACGAGCGCCTTGCCTTGTCGGACACCCTGATCGACGAGGTGATCGCGGCGGATATCCTCGTCATCGGGGCACCGATGTACAATTACGGTATGCCCAGCGCCTTGAAAGCGTGGATTGACCACGTGGCGCGGATCGGCAAGACCTTCTCCTTCGATCTGGCACGTGGCGACACGCCGATCGAGGCGATCCTCTCGGGGAAACGGCTGGTCGTACTGTCGGCGCGCGGCGAATTCGGCTTTGCGCCCGGTGGTGTGAGGGCTCATCTCAATGCGCTTGACCCGGCTCTTGCGGCCTGTGCGCATTATTTCGGCGTCGCGCAGGACGATATCGAGATAATCGCCATCGAATACCAGGAATTCAAGGATGATCGTTTCCAGGCATCCTTTGACATGGCCGAAACCCGCACCCGCGATCTGGCCGCGAAAATGGCCAGAGGTGCCGCACTGGCGGCCTGAACCGGAAACCTGACCCGGCAAAAGCAGGTGGTGCGGATCGCATTCCGCGCCACCAAGGCTTCTGTCAAGTTGTGTTGCACCGACTTGCCCTCGCCCGCCCACTGGAACCCCGGGCATAGCTGGGCTATGGACTCCGTGTATCGCAACCTCGAGGTTTTCATGCACATCTCCACCCTGATCGCCGCCCCCGGGGCGCTTGAGCCCGCGCTTGTCGAAAACTTGCGAAATGCCTGGGGCGGCGGCGATGCGGTCTGGCTTGCCCCGGACGAGGCGGCCGAGTTCAGCCTCCCGCAGGGTCCCGGCAACCGGTGGGAGGTCTGGGCCGAGTTGCAGAACATGCGCGTCGATCTGGTGGTCCAGCCCGCCGAGGGGCGGCGCAAGAAGATGCTGCTCGCGGATATGGACAGCACCATGATCCAGCAGGAATGCATCGACGAGCTGGCCGAGGTTGCGGGTGTGGGCGCCCATGTCCGCGCCATCACCGCGCGGGCGATGAATGGCGAGCTGGATTTCGAGGGCGCGCTGATCGAACGCGTTGCGCTGCTGCGGGATTTGCCCGAAACGGTGATTGGCGAGGTCCTGACAAACCGGATTACCTATATGCCCGGCGGCGCTGCCTTGGTGGCCACGATGCGGGCCAACGGTGCCTATTGCGCGCTGGTCTCGGGCGGGTTCACCGCCTTTACAGCCTCTGTCGCTGCGCATCTCGGATTTGACGAAAACCGCGCCAATACGCTTCTGACCGATAATGGGCGTCTTCTTGGCGAAGTTGCCCGGCCCATTCTGGGGCGCGCGGCCAAAGTGCAGGCGCTGGAAGAGATCAGCGCACGGCTGGGGATCACAGAAGCCGACGTTCTCGCGGTCGGGGATGGGGCCAATGATCTGGGCATGCTGGGCCGTGCGGGCGCGGGCGTGGCGCTTCATGCCAAGCCAAGCGTTGCCGCCCAATGCGACATCCGCATCAATCACGGCGACCTGACAGCGCTGCTCTATATCCAAGGCTATGCCCGGGATCAGTTCGAGACCTGAGCCCCACGCAGAAGCTTAGAAATTGGCGGTCACACCCGGCAGGTTCAGTGCCTTGATCAATTCGCGCAATTCCTGACGCGCGGCGATGTTCGAGATATTGAGACCCTTCACGCCAATATCCTTGAGGTCAAGCAAGGTCAGGCCGCGCGGGAACAATTCGCGAAAGATCACCCGCTCGTTGAACCCTGGCGCCACGCGAAAACCGATCCGCTTGGCAAGGTTATCGACGGCATCGCCCATCTTCTTCTTGTTGACCATCTGTTGCGCGCCAAGACGGTTGCGCACCACGACCCAGTCAATCGCGCGCAATCCGGCTTGCGCCCGCAGTTGTCGCGCGCTCCAGACCATTTCGGAATAGACCGAGGGGCCAAGGATCTTTTTGCCGTCGCTGTCGATCCGGGCCAGCAGGTCAAAGTCGATGAAACTGTCATTGAGCGGTGTGACCAGCGTATCGGCGAGGCTATGGGCCACCTGGCTCAGTCGGGTGTGCGAACCGGGACAGTCGATCACGATGAAATCGCTGTCCGCCTCCAGTTCCGCCACCGCCGCCGAGAGGCGCCGATCATAGACATTCTCGCCCGGCTTGAGCTGATCCGCGGCCACTTCGGGCAATTCGTGATACCGTGGGCTGGGCAGGTCGAGGCCAGACGCCGCCATGAACTTGGCGCGGTTTTCGGCGTAGCGACCAAAGGTACGCTGGCGCAAATCGAGATCAAGCGCGCTGGTCTTGTGGCCCATCCGGGCCAGAGCCGTCGCCACATGCATCGACACGGTCGATTTGCCCGCGCCGCCCTTTTCATTGCCGACGACGATGATATGCGCCATAGTCCATTTCCCCTTGGTCGCGAGGTGCGGATCGTTGCCGCCCCCGGTCTTTTTGCCGGACATTACCCGGCTGCGCTGCAATAGGGAAGTGCGCCCCGGCTGGTCAAGCGCCTTTGGCTCTGGCACCTGCCGCACACCAAGGCTAGGGTCGCGCCATGACGCAAACCGCACTGACCTATTCGCCCGATCAGGCCGAGGCGCATGACCGTATCGCGGCGGCGCTGCGCGTTGTCGGCGTGGATATTGACACAGGCCTGCTGACCCCGCCACGCGACGGCAAGGGCGCGGTCATGGCTGTTACAGGCAAGGCGGGATCGGGCAAGACGCTGCTCTTGGCGGCCCTCTATCGCGCGCTGGAAGAAGCGGGTGTCGAGATCGTTTCGGGCGATTACGAAAGCCGCAAACGCCGGGACAAACGCACCCTCGCCATTCTTGCCCCCACCAACAAGGCGGCGAGCGTATTGCGCATGCGTGGCGTGCCGGCCACCACCATCCACCGCATCCTATACACCCCAGTCTATCACCCGGAGTATGAGAAGATCGCCGAATGGCTGGCCGGTCAGGGTGAACGCCCCGAGATCGAGGGGTTGACAGATCTGGCGCTCGACCGTGCCTATGCGTTTTATCAGAGCAACAAATCCATTCCCGGCGCGCTTGCGGCGGCCGGCCTGCGCGGGTCGGATTTCATCACCGGCTGGAAGCGGCGCGAAGAGCCGCTGGATATTGGCTTTGTCGATGAAGCGAGCATGCTTGACGCACAACAGTTCGAAGACCTGCAAGAGATTTTCCCGACCCTCGTGCTCTTTGGGGATCCGGCGCAACTGCCGCCCGTCAAGTCCACGGGCGGGATGGTGTTCGAAACCTTGCCCGCCCCTGCGCGACTGGAGCTGAGCCGTATTCATCGGCAGGATGCGGATAACCCGATCCTTGATCTGGCCCACGCCCTCGCCGATCCTGCGCTGGAGTTTCATCATTTCGAGCGGATGATCGAAGACACGGCCCGCAAGGATGAGCGGGTCAGATGGGCCGAGCGGGTAGAAGTCGATCTGATGGCACGCTCGCCGGTTCTGGTCTGGCGCAACGCCACGCGTATTCGACTTATCAACGCCTTTCGCGCCGTGCATGGCGCGCCCGAAACCGCGCTCTTGGCAGGCGAGCCGCTGATCTGTGACGGGATCGAACTGCCGCTCAAGCATCGCAAGAAGCGGCTTGATCTCGAGGCGCGCGGGCTGATCAAGGGGGCGCAGGTGGTCTATCTCGGGCCGGGGCGCAAACCCGGCTTTTCCCGCCTGCATGTGATCGGGGCCGAAGACCCGCAAATCTCGGCCGCCTCTATCGTCAAGATCGAAAAACCGGATGAGGAAGAGCCGTTCATCCCCTTTGCTGCGCATATGGGAGCAACGTTCCTGCATGGCGCGGCAGTGACGATCCACAAGGCGCAAGGCAGCCAATGGCCCGATGTGCAGGTGTTCGCCCCAGACATCTATGCCGCCGCGCAGATGGGTCGGTCGGAAGCGGGCCAACCGCTCTGGAAACGGCTGGCCTATGTGGCGATCACCCGCGCCGAAGAGCGCCTGCACTGGATCGTGCGCAACCGGCTTTCCAAACCGACGGCACCGCTCACGATTGATGATTTGCGCGGAGGGCCGGCACCTCTGCAACTCGAACAGGAGGAAGAGACATGAAAACCGTGCTGATCACCGGGGCAAGCGCCGGTATCGGAGCCGCCTGCGCACGCGCCTTTCTGGGGGCTGGATGGCATGTAGGATTGATGGCGCGGCGCGCCGAGGCACTCGAGGCGGTGGCCAAGGGATATGACAATGCCGTGATCCTGCCCGGCGATGTCACAGACCCCGGCGATGTGGTGCGGGTGTTCGAGGATTTCATCACCCGCGCCGGACGGCTTGATGTGCTCTTCAACAACGCGGGCAGTTTTGGTCGCGCCGCGATGATCGACGAGCTGAGCTACGAGGAATGGCGCCGGGTCGTGGATGTGAACCTGAATGGCATGTTTCTCTGTGCCCGCGCGGCCTTTGCCCAAATGCGCAATCAATCCCCGATGGGGGGGAGGATCATCAACAATGGCTCGATTTCCGCACATGCACCGCGCCCCGGCTCGGTGGCCTATACCACCACCAAACATGCAATCACCGGCTTGACCAAGACACTCAGCCTTGATGGCCGCCCCTATGACATCGCCTGCAGCCAGATCGACATCGGCAACGCCCGCACCGAGTTGCTGGAGGGGATCATCGCCGCCAATCCCGATGCGCCGCCTCCGACGATGGACGTCGCGCATGTGGGCGCATCGGTGCTGCACATGGCTGAATTGCCACTTGAGGCGAATGTGCAGTTCATGACGCTGATGGCGACGAAAATGCCCTATATCGGGCGGGGCTGAGGAGGCGCGTCACACCCGGCGCACATCGACCTTTTGCCAGAGCGGGCGGGCCCAGTCTTCGGTTTCCATGAAGGCCACGTCGCTGGCGTCCCGGCCAGAGCCGATGACCACCATATCGCCGGCGTGGCTCATGCCGGTGGCATCGACAAGGTGCCATGCCCCTTCAAGCCACACCTCGGCAACCGCGTGAAAATCGGGCGGGTCCACGTCGGCGCCATAGACCGAGGTATAGCGCGCCGGAATATTGCCCGCGCGTGCCAGGCTGCAGACGAGGTGGGCGTAGTCGCGGCACACGCCCCGGCGCGCGACAAAGCTGTCCACAGCCGAGGTTGTAGCGCTGGAAGAGCCGGGCACATAGGTAATCTCGGAGCGGGCCCAGTCCACGATCGCCGCAATCCGCGCGCCGCCGTCCAGCCCGCGAAACTGTTGCGCCGCAAATTCGGTCAAGAGATCGGATTGGCAGAACCGCGAGGGGCGCAGGTAGCTGACCACCTCGCCGGGCAGGTCGCGCATCGGCGTGCCTGCAAGCCGCTCTAACGCGGCCCCCGCGCGCGTCACCTCGACCAAGGCTCGATACCGCAGCTTCATCCGGTCGCTGGTCACATGCGCCCAGACCCGCCGCCCCGGCATCCCCTCAACCTCGATCCCACGCAGATCGGCCCCCTCGACATCGAGCGCGCTCTCGATCACGACCTGCCCGTCGGTCTGGGCCGCCTCGAGCGTCAGGAGCACGGTATCATGCCCCGTCAGTTGATAATCCATGGTCACGTCGATGTTCAGGCGCATGGGCTCTCTATCGTGGTCTAAGGGTTTGGGCATGGCGCAGGGCACGCGGCCCAGGGCAGCATCAGCCGCGCCGCATCGCTTGAAACGCCGCCGACGCGCCCCAGCCCGCCGCGATGGCAATAGCCAGAGACATCAAGCCGTAAACCAGCGGCTGCTGGCGCGACAGGGTGTAGAGCCAGCGTTCCAGCCCCACTTTCCGCACGTCGATCACGGTTTCGAGTTGCGACACTACGCGCCCCTCTCGGGTCAGGAAAATCCGGGTCAGATACTCACCTTCGGTCAGGTTGGCCGGGAGTTGGATCGCGCCACGAAAGAGTGTTTCCTGATCCAGTACCACGGCGCCTTCGCGCACGGCATAGGCTCCTTGATCGCGGCGGATGCGGATCAGGGCGTCCGTGAACCGCTCGGCATCCTCGGCCATGCTGGCCGCGCCCACGGACCGGATCGCGCGCGGGATCGAGACGCGATGACGCAGATCCTCGGTATCGGACATGACCTTGTCCAGCGGGCCCGTCGTGGCCACGGCATAGAAGCTGGGCGCGGAATCAAGAACGACCACATCGGTATTGACCCAGATGCCAAAGCGGCGATCCTTGCGCCGCACGGTGACGGGCTCTGACGGCCCTGCGACGGCGATGACGACGTCCAGCGGAACATCGGGAATCGGCTCTTCCCGCTTGACCGCGCCAAAGATCAGGATCTCGGAACCCTCAAAGGTAGCGGTGATGGCGACCTTGTCCTTGCTCAAGCCCAACACGACCTCTTCGGCACGGAGTGGCAGGGCGGAAAAGCAAAGCAAGAGCACCAGACGCCAGAGCATCATGCGCCCTCGCCCGCACCAAGCGAGTAGAGTTCCGATGGCGTGATCAAGAGATCCAAGGCCAGCTTGCCACAGACCGCCAGAACCATGATCGCAAGGAGGATGCGCAATTGCTCGGCCTTCATCCGGGTACCGATTGACGTGCCAAACTGCGCGCCGATCACGCCCCCCACCAGCAAGAGCACAGCGAGTGCAATATCCACCGTGTAATTGGTGGTCGCATGCAGGAGCGTGGTAAAGGCCGTCACGAATATGATCTGAAAGAGCGAGGTGCCCACGACCACTTTGGTCGGCATCCCCAGGATATAGATCATCGCGGGCACCATGATGAACCCGCCGCCGACACCCATGATCGCGGCCAGAACACCCACGCTGGTCCCCACCAGAAGCGGCGGGATCACCGAGATATAGAGGCCGCTGGTCCGAAACCGCATCTTGAACGGCAGGCGATGCACCCAGCCGTGCTTCTTGCGCTTGGGGGGCACACCGCGCCGGGTGTTGCGGATGGCGCGCAGGCTCTCGAAAAACATCATGCCGCCGATGACGCCCAGAAAGACCACATAGCAGAGCGTGACCAGCAGATCGACCTGGCCCAATGACTTGAGATAGTTGAACACCATCACCCCGAGGGCAGCCCCGATAAGGCCGCCGATCAGCAGCACTGTTCCCATTTCGAGATCGACGGTCTTGCGCCTGAAATGTGCCAGCACGGCAGAAAAGGAGGCGGCCATGATCTGATTGGCCCCCGTAGCCACCGCAACAGCAGGCGGGATACCGACGAGAAACAGAAGCGGCGTGAGAATGAAACCTCCGCCCACCCCGAACATGCCCGAGAGAATCCCCACAAGACCGCCCAACCCCAAAAGGAGAAAGGCGTTGACCGACACCTCGGCTATGGGGAGGTAAATCTGCATGGCAATTCCTAGCCCCATGTCCTGTCGCTTTGCAAGGGCGGGGGGCGTGCGGAGCCGTGCAGGTCTGATGATTTTCTTGCAACTGGACCTATGGAAGGGCCATTCCAATCAGTCCAGCGTTTTGCTCAGGATTAGGGCGGCGATCTTGGGCCCTTGGTTGCGGGCATAATATCCGGCGCGGCGCGCGGTTTCCCGATAGCCTGCAGCGCGATAGAGCGCCAATGCGGGCGCATTGTCCTCGGCCACCTCGAGAAAAGCCGTGATTGCGCCGCGTGCCCGCGCGCGCACCTCAAAGGCGCTCAGACAGGCCCGCGCCAGACCTTTGCGCCGATGATCGGGGTCGGTGGCGAGCGTCAGCACTTCGGCCTCGTCCGCGATCACGCGACCAAGAATGAACGCCCGCGCGTCGCCCAAGGCGAAAACGAAGGCACTGTCCAGAAGCGTCGCGAATTCCTCGGCAGACCAAGCCCTGCCCTCAGTCGTGAAGGCGCGGGCGTGGCAGGTGGCGAGGGCTTCAGGCGTCATCGAGGATCACAGGGGGCAAATCGCGCGCGGGGGCGGCATCGGCGGGACGCACATAGAGCGGGGCGGGCGGCGGGCCATCTTGCGCCGCCTGAGCGGCCAGACGTGCCATCAGTTCCGCCAGCAGGGCAGGTTCGGGCGGAAACACAGGGTCAGTGACGGTGGCAATCGCCACCAACTCTGGCGCGGCCTTGCCGGTCTGGGTATAGGCCATGTCACGGGGTGCGGGCACGCAGGGCGCCCCGACACGCGCCTGCGCGCGAATGGCGTCCAGCGTGCTGATGCCGATTGTCGGAATCCCGAGGCTGAGGGCCAGTCCCCGTGCTGCCGCCACGGAAATGCGAATGCCGGTGAAATTGCCTGGACCGATGCCCACGCCGATGCGGTCAAGGTCGGACCATGCGAACCCGGCCTGATCCAGCACCTCTTGCAAGAGCGGCATGAGACGCTCGGCCTGTCCGCGCCCCATGGGTTCGGCGCGCGACACGAGCACACGCTCTCCTTGCAACAAAGCGGCCGCGCAATGCGCGGCCGATGTGTCAAACGCCAGTATCAGTGGTTCAGAGACCAACAGGACGCACCTCTGTCACCTCGGGGATGTAGTGGCGCAGCAGGTTCTCGATTCCCATCTTGAGCGTGATGGTCGAAGACGGACAACCCGCACAAGCACCCTGCATGTGAAGATAGACGACACCGCGGTCAAAGCCGTGAAAGGTAATGTCGCCCCCATCCTGCGCCACGGCCGGGCGCACGCGGGTGTCGAGCAATTCCTTGATCTGGTTCACGATCACCGAATCCTCGCCGCTGTGTTCGGCATGACCCGACGCACCGCCGCCCTCGCCCAGCATGACCGGCTGACCGGATTGGTAATGTTCCATGATCGCACCCAGAATAGCGGGTTTGATATGGTCCCATTCGATCGCCTCACCTTTGGTTACGGTGACGAAATCATTGCCGAAAAACACACCCGAAACGCCCGGCACGCGGAAAATACGCTCGGCCAAGGGGGAGCTCCCGGATTTCTCGGCGCTCGGGAAATCGGCGGTGCCAGCCTCGAGCACGGTCTGGCCGGGCAGGAATTTCAGCGTCGCGGGATTGGGGGTGGATTCGGTCTGGATGAACATGGCGCGCCCTTTCGTGGTTGCCCCAGATATGCGCCCGACGCCCTGTACTGTCAAGGATTGGAACGATTCTAAACTGAGGCTCGCTGGCCTCAGGTGATGGCCTCGAGCCGTTCCTTGGTGAGATCGCCGGGCACGATAGTGATCGGAATCGGCAATGTGCCGGCTGTCTTGGTCAGCTGCGTGACCAGCGGGCCCGGCCCCTTCTTGCCAGCGGCGGCCCCCAGAACCAGCACGCCGATCGCCGGATCATCCTGAACCTGTGCGATGATCTCGACCGCCGGATCACCCTCGCGGATCACCAGTTCCGGGTCGATACCTTGCTTGTCGCGCATCCATTTGGCGAAAACCTCGAAATGCGCCTCGATCCTCTCGCGCTGTTCCTCGCGCATGAGATCGCCCACACCGATCCAGTGGTTGAATTCCTCGGGTGGGATCACGGCGAGGATTTCAACCCCGGCCCCGGTATGGGCGGCGCGCATCGCGGCAAAGCGCATGGCATTGAGACATTCGCGGCTGTCATCCAGCACGACGAGAAACTTGCGCATCGGTCATATCTCCTCAGGCGCGCATCATGCCGTGGATTTTTCGCCGGGGCAATCGCAGAGTCGGGGGGCGCTGCCCCCCGGCCCCCCGAGGTATTTGAGGCCAGATGAAGCCGGGGATGCTTTAGTCAAAGGTTCCGGCGACCCGGCCCAAGAGCATGAAGGCGCGGGCCGTGCGGGTTTCGGAAAGCTCAGAGATTTCGGTATCGCTGGCCGTTTCGGCAAATTGGGAGAACATCTTGTCAAAGCGGCGCAGAAAGTGATGCGCGGCGTCGCGAAAGATCGTGTCCTGCTTCATTCGCGCCGCGGTCAAAGCCAATGATGAGCGGTCCCTGATCCCTCCTAACGCAGCGATAGCGCGGCCGCGCTCCCCCCCGGCAAAGCGGCGCCAGACCTCGGGGCGGGCCATATCCGGGCGCAGGTCATCCATGTAGATGCCGTCATGCGACATCAGCGTCAGAATATCCTGCGAGGCGCGGATCAACTGAGCGGTGGGCCGGTCCTTGAGCGCGCGGCGCAGAGCGGCAAAACCGGCCTTGTCCTCGGGGTTGTCGGGGAAATTCAGAGCACGAATGAAATCGGCGCGTTCGAGCGGGGCCTGTATATCCTCGGCAGAGGTGCCAAGCGGCAGCGACACCTGATCTCCGGGGTCGCTGGGCGAAGGTGCCGGCGCCAGGATCGGACGCGGTTCGGGCATGCCCGCGCGGATCGACGAAAACGTCGCCAGTGCCGTTTCGGTCTTGCGTTGCGCGGCGGCGATTTCGTCGAGTTTCTGGCTGACGGTCTTGTCCACGGTCTGACCAAGCGTCTGGCTCTGGGCGACATATGCGGCGCGGATCGCGTCGATGGCCGCGCGCAAGCGGCGACTCTCTTCGCGCATCACGCGGCTGGTACGTGCAGCCGTGGCCCCAAGCCAGATCATCGCCACCGGCATGAAGACCGCAATCAACACGATGACGAATTGCAACGCGCCGCCGCCGGTTTCCGTTCGCGGGGTGAGAACCAGAAAGAACACCGCTGAACCCAAAAGCCACAGCGCTGAAAGAGCCACCGCGATCCATTCGATCGAGGTGACGCCTTCGGGTTCGGATTTCGTGTCAAACCCCTTGGCGGGGCTGTTTTCGGTGCGGGCTGGGCGCATGATAGGGGCCTGATCAGATATAGGCGACCTTTATCACCTCATAGCCGCGATCGCCACCGGGCGTTCGCACTTCGACGCTATCGCCCTCTTCTTTGCCGATCAGCGCCCGGGCAATCGGCGATTTTATGTTCAAAAGCCCTTTTTCGATGCTGGCCTCATGCTCGCCGACAATCTGATAGGTGCGTTCTTCGCCGGAATCCTCGTCCACCAGCGTCACAGTTGCGCCAAACTTGATCGGACCCGACAATTTGGCCGGGTCGATCACCTCGGCAAGGCTGAGGATGCCTTCGAGTTCCTTGATGCGGCCTTCGATGAAGGACTGTTTCTCCTTGGCGGAATGATATTCGGCATTCTCGCTCAGGTCGCCATGTTCGCGCGCCTCGGCAATGGCCCGGATGATCGCAGGGCGCTCTACCGACTTGAGCTGTTTCAGCTCGACCTCCAGCGCAGCATGGCCGCCAGCCGTCATAGGGATCTTTTCCATATCAACAGTCCATTGTCAGAAGCGGGGCCGCTGGATAGCAGGCCCCGTCACATCACATCTCGCATTTCGAGGCAGATTGCCCGAAGCGCGCGCCCGATTGCAAGAGCGGATCGCGGAGCGCGCGAGATTAGGCCGCTGTCGCGTGACAAATTGCCGTTTTCCAATTGGTTTTACGTCGTGTTTCAATTGACGCTTGACACATGTGCAGGCTAGTCACACTCGCAACTTTGTTGCGCGACAACCGTGATTGCTGCGCCCCGGGAAAAGGATGAGGACGATGACCGACATAACACGCGAGACCATGGAGTATGACGTTGTGATCGTGGGCGCGGGCCCGGCCGGTCTCTCGGCAGCGATCCGCCTCAAGCAGCTTGATCCAGATTGCGCCGTTGTGGTCCTTGAGAAAGGCTCGGAGGTAGGGGCGCATATCCTGTCCGGTGCGGTGCTGGATCCCTGCGGACTCGATGCACTGATCCCAGATTGGAAAGAGCGCGGCGCGCCGCTCAACACGCCGGTGACCGAGGACAACTTTTACATGCTGGGCGAGGCGGGCAAGATCCGGGTGCCGAATTTGCCGATGCCCCCCCTGATGAACAACCACGGCAATTACATTGTCTCGATGGGCAATGTCTGTCGCTGGATGGCCGAACAGGCCGAGGAACTGGGCGTCGAGATTTTCCCGGGCATGTCCTGTTCCGAACTGGTTTATGGCGAGCAGGGCGAGGTCAAGGGCGTCGTGGCTGGCGAGTTCGGCAAGAACGAAGACGGCACTCCGGGGCCGAATTACGAGCCGGGGATGGAACTGCACGGCAAATACGTGTTCCTGAGCGAGGGCGTGCGCGGTTCGCTCGCAAAAGAGGTCATCGCCAAATACGATCTCTCCAAGGGCAAGGAGCCGCAGAAATTCGGCATCGGCATGAAGGAGATCTGGGAGATCGACCCCGCCAAGCACCGTCCCGGCACGGTCACGCATACGATGGGCTGGCCGCTTGGCAGCAACGCCGGTGGCGGATCGTTCATCTATCACCTTGAGAACAATCAGGTCTACGTGGGTTTCGTGGTGCACCTGAACTACAAGAACCCCTACCTGTTCCCTTACATGGAATTCCAGCGGTTCAAGCATCACCCGATGGTGGCCGATCTGCTCAAGGGCGGCAAGCGCGTCGCCTATGGCGCGCGCGCGATTTCCGAAGGCGGATATCAGTCCATGCCCAAGATGGTTGCTCCGGGCGTGGCGCTCTTGGGGTGTTCGGTGGGCATGGTCAACGTGCCGCGCATCAAGGGCAACCACAACGCCATGCTCTCGGGCAAAGCCGCCGCAGAGGCAGCCCATGCCGCGCTGGCCGCAGGGCGCGCCAGCGATGAGTTGAGCGATTACGAGACCGAGGTGCGCAACGGTGCGATCGGCAAGGACCTGAAAAAGGTGCGCAACGTCAAACCCCTCTGGTCGAAATATGGCCTTCTTGCCTCGCTCGGCCTTGGTGGGTTCGATATGTGGACCAACACCATCGGGTTCAGCCTGCTGGGCACGCTGAGCCATGGCAAGACCGATGCCGCCGCGACCGAACCGGCAGCGAAACACAAGCCCATCGACTATCCCAAACCCGATGGAAAGCTGAGCTTTGACCGGCTGACCAATGTCAGCTTCTCGATGACCAATCACGAGGAAAGTCAGCCCGCGCACCTGCACTTGAAAGATTCATCGGTGCCGATTGGCGTGAACCTGCCGAAATATGACGAACCCGCGCAGCGCTATTGCCCGGCGGGCGTTTATGAGGTGGTTCGCGAAGAGGGCAAGGACCCGCGTTTCGTCATCAACTTTCAGAACTGCGTGCATTGCAAGACCTGCGATATCAAGGACCCGAGCCAGAACATCAACTGGGTCACGCCGCAGGGTGGGGATGGGCCAAACTATCCCAATATGTAAGCAGAGCGTGATGTTCGGGAATGCGGCGTGGCAATTGTGCCGCGCCGCATTGCCTTGGGGGGGCGGGCATATTACGTTTGCATCGAACCGGACCATAAAAGGCAGGACAGCGTGACCTATCGACCCCTTACGGCGCTTGCATTCACCGCCATTTTGCAGGTCATGCCCCTGCCCCTCACGGCAGAGCCATCCGCCGGGGCCTATCTTGCAGCGCAACAAGCACGCGCGACGGGCGATTTTTCCGCCGCCGCCCAGTATTATGCGCAGGCACTCACCCGTGATCCATCCAATCCGGCGCTGCTTGAAAATGCGACTGTGGCCTATCTTGCCTTGGGCAAGCTGGAGCCCGCCGTTGCCGTCGCACGCAAAATCGAGGCGGACGGGCTGCGAAGCCAGGTAAGCCAGATGGCGCTTGTTGCCGACGAGACGCGAAAAGGGCAATGGGATGCGCTCTTGAAACGGATCGAAGAGAAGCGTGGCGTTGGCGATCTTGCGGATGGGATGATTTCGGCATGGGCCGATCTGGGCAAGGGCGACATGAGGTCGGCGCTGTCTCGATTCGATACCGTGGCGCAAGAGCGCGGATTGCGCAGCTTTGCGATTTACCACAAGGCGCTGGCGCTGGCCTCGGTTGGGGATTTCGAAGGCGCGGACAAGGTGTTCAGCGGCGAGGATGACGGGCCCATTCAGCGCACGCGGCGCGGTGTGATCGGTTGGTCTCAGGTTCTGAGCCAACTGGGAGAACACGAGCGCGCCGTCACCATCATTGACGATACGTTCGGCACCGATCTCGATCCCGAGATTGAAACGCTCCGCGCGCGGCTCGCGGCGGGAGAGAGCGTGCCATTCGATCTGGTCAACAGCGCGTCGGACGGGGTTGCCGAAGTATTTTTCTCACTCGGTCGCGCGCTCATGCAAGAGGCCAATGACGAATATGTCCTGATCTATGCCCGCGTGGCAGAGATGATCAAACCCGCCCATGTCGACGCTGTGTTGATGGCCGCAGATCTGCTGGAGGATCTGGAGCGCTTCGATCTGGCCATCGAGGCCTACAAGAAGGTGCCGCGCGATCATCCCTCGTATCATCTGGCGGAACTCGGTCGCAGTGATGTGTTGCGCCGCGCAGGCAAACAGGACGCGGCGATCGAAGTGCTGGAGCAATTGACGAAGGACTATCCCACCCTGGCGGAGGTATATGTAGCGATTGGCGACCTCTACCGGTCACAAGAGAACTTTGCTGCCGCCGTGCCGGCCTATGACCAAGCGCTCGATATCTATCAGGCGCGGGGCAACGATCAGTGGTTCGTGCGTTATGCCCGCGCCATCAGCCACGAGCGGCTGGACAACTGGCCCGAGGCCGAAGCCGATTTTCGCCGTGCATTGGAGCTGAATCCGGATCATCCGCAGGTATTGAATTATCTCGGCTACACGATGGTGGAAAAGCAGATCAATCTGGATGAGGCGCTGAACATGATCGAGCGCGCGGTCGCGGCACAGCCCGACAGCGGCTATATCGTCGATAGTCTGGGATGGGTGCTCTATCGTCTTGGACGCTATGAAGAGGCCATCGTGCAGATGGAACGCGCCGCCGAGTTGATGCCGACCGATCCGGTGGTCAATGACCATCTTGGAGATGTTCTCTGGGCTGTGGGCCGCAAGGTAGAGGCGCGGTTTCAGTGGAAACGCGCATTGTCCCTGAATGAAAGCGAACCCTCGCCCGACCTGGAGCCAGAGCGCGTACGACGCAAGCTCGAAGTCGGCCTCGATCAGGTGCTGAAGGACGAAGGCGCGGAGCCGCTGAAACTTGTCAAAGATGGCAACTGACGGATTCGCCCCCGCCAAGATAAACATATCATTGCATGTCACCGGGCGTCGGCCAGATGGCTACCACCTGCTTGATTCCCTGGTGGTCTTTGCCGATGTGGGCGACCGCCTGCGCCTGCGACTTGCGCCCGAACCTCTGCTAAGCGTGACCGGTCCGATGGCCAAGGGTGTGCCGACGGGCGCTGACAACCTTGTGCTGCGGGCGGCGGCAGTGATGGGGATCACCGCGGAGATAACGCTCGAAAAGCATCTGCCAGCCGCAGCGGGCATTGGCGGCGGGTCCAGCGATGCGGCGGCCTGTCTGCGCGCGCTCTCGGAGATGTGCCGTCAGCCGGTGCCAAGCGATGTCTCGGCGCTTGGGGCCGATGTGCCGGTTTGCCTCGTTGCACGCGCCGCGCGGATGCGCGGGATTGGCGAGGAGGTCGTGCCCTTGGACGGCTTGCCCACGCTTGATGCCGTGCTGGTCAATCCCGGCGTGCCGGTCTCGACGCCAGCGATCTTTCGCAGGCTTGCGCAGCGCGCCAATCCCGCAATGCCCGCGCATTTGCCCGATTGGCCTGACGCCGCCAGTCTGATCAACTGGCTCAAAGCACAGCGCAACGACCTGCAAGTTGCGGCGATTGCCGAAGCGCCGGTGGTGGCCAATGTCCTGCAAGAGATTTCATCGACCCGGCACTGTGCCCTTGCGCGGATGTCGGGATCAGGCGCTACCTGTTTCGGGCTCTATCCAGATGCCGCGTCCGCCGCGCGCGCCGCGCAGGCGCTGCGCGCGGCCCACCCCGGTTGGTGGGTGCAGGCCACGCGGCTTAGCTGATCCGCGCCACCACATAGCCAGCAAGCGCATCAAGCATGCGCCGCACCGGATGATCCGGCAACACCGCAATCGCCGCGCGTGCCCGGCCGGCCCAATTCAGAGCCTCGCTGCGGGTTTGCTCCAAGGCGCCATGTGACTGCATCAGCGTCAAGGCGTGCTCCAGATCGCCCTCTTGTTGATCGCCCTTTTCGATGGTGCGTTTCCAGAAAGCGCGCTCTTCGGCATTGGCTGCTGCCACCGCCTTGATCACCGGCAGGGTCAGTTTGCGCTCGCGGAAATCATCACCGACGTTCTTGCCGGTGGATTTGACGTCGCCCTGATAATCAAGCAGGTCATCGACGATCTGAAAGGCAATCCCGAGCGCATCGCCATACTCGAAGAGCGCCTTGACGTGATCCTCTGGCGCGCCCGCAATCACGCCCCCCACTTCGGTCGCGGCAGAAAAGAGCGCCGCAGTCTTGCCGCGCACCACTTGGAGGTAGATTTCCTCGGTCGTTGCCAGGTCTTGCGCCGCGCTCAGTTGCAGCACCTCGCCCTCGGCAATCGTAGCCGAGGCGTTGGAGAGAATGTCGAGAACCCGGAGCGATCCGGGCTCGACCATCAACTGAAAAGCACGGGCGAAAAGATAGTCGCCGACCAGAACGCTGGATTTATTGTCCCAAAGCAGGTTGGCGGTGGGGCGCCCGCGCCGCTGAGCGCTCTCATCCACCACGTCATCATGCAGAAGCGTGGCCGTGTGAATGAACTCAACCGTCGCCGCCAGATGCACGTCGAAAGGACCATCGTAACCGCACAGATCCGCTGTCGCGAGAACCAGCATGGGGCGCAGGCGCTTGCCCCCTGCCTCGACCAGATGCGCGGTCACTTGCGGGATGCGCGGTGCATGGCGCGACGCCATCCGCTCGCGGATCAAGAGATTGACCGCATCCATCTTGACCGCAAGATGCGCGGCCAATTGTTCGTGCGGTTTCGTGGCGATTTCATCCAATCCCATAAGTCCCCCGTCAACATGGCTCGACATAGTGCGCGCCCTGCTCTTATCTATGGCCCATGAAACAGCTTTTGCGAACCAATGACATTGCGTCCATCGCCTTTGCTCAGGCTCTTCTTCAGGGCGAGGGTATAGACTGCTTTGAAATGGACGTAAACATGAGCATCCTTGAGGGCTCGATCGGGGTCTTTCCACGGCGCCTGATGGTCGCCAATGAGGATTATGAGGACGCGCGGATCACGCTCATAGACAATGGGTTCTCGCTTGAGGACTGAGCCCTTTGCCGAGGAAGACCTGAGCCACGACGCCTTTTTGGGGGGCCGTCTGCGGATTGCGCAACCAAGGACAGGTTATCGTGCCGGGATTGATCCGGTTCTGTTGGCAGCCAGCGTGCCAGCCCGGGCGGGTCAGAGCCTGCTTGATCTGGGGTGCGGATCGGGAATCGCCGCGCTTTGCGTTGCGGCGCGGGTGCCGGGCGTCGTGCTTGCGGGGCTGGAGATTCAGCCCGCCTATGTGGCCCTCGCGCTCCGAAACTCTGCGGCCAACAGTCTGTCACTCGAGGTAACAGAGGGTGACATTGCCGACATGCCCGCCGCCCTGCGCGCGCAGCAGTTCGATCACGTGATCGCCAACCCTCCCTATTTCGACCGAAGCCACAGCACCGCCGCCGAGGATGCCGGCCGCGAGCGGGCGATGGGCGAGGCGCTACCGCTGGCGGACTGGGTGCGCGCCGCAGCACGGCGCACGCGCGCGGGGGGCACAGTGACCTTCATTCAGAGGGCAGAGCGACTGCCGGATCTGCTCGCGGCGATGGTGGCACATCTGGGCAGCATCGAGATTCTGCCGCTGATACCGCGCCGGGGCCGTGCCGCACGACTGATTCTGGTTCGGGGGCGCAAGAACGGACGCGCAGCACTGCGGCTGCACGATGGCTGGCTTCTGCACACCGGCGAGAATCACGGACAGGATGGAGAAGATTACACCTCCGCCACCTCTGATGTGCTCAGGAAGGCGGCAGCGCTTCCATTCCCTGCCTGATTTACCTAAAATGCCGCAGGCAAAGGGCCGCGCAGTTTGCAGGTGCAGCGTGACAGTATTGTAAAAATGTGGTGCACTTCCCATGTCGAACAGACACATCCACACCACAGAGGAGACTGCCCATGAGCTTGAGTTCGCATATCGAGGAACTGAAGAAGAAACATCTCGCGCTCTCGGAACAAGTGGAACGGGCGCAGCGCGCGCCGGGCAGCAGTACGCTGGAAATCGCTGACCTGAAGAAGCAGAAACTCAAGATCAAGGAAGAGATCGAGCGCCTTTCTGTCAGCGCCTGACAGCGCCGGATCTCTTATCACGGGTCTTGTCCGCTGGCTTGCGGACAAGGCCTTTTTCATGCCCGCTCTGCCAGAATGGCATCAAGTCACCACGCGACAGGTCAGGTTGATCCGACCGCCCCCGCGCAACAGGCTGGAACTGCCGGGTCTGATCCGATCTATCCCGTGATAGACGAGCCGCGCAGCGCCGCCCATCACCACAACATCGCCGGAATTGAGCCAGATCGATTCGGTCTTGCCCCCACGGGTCAGATTGCCGATGCGAAAGAGCGCGTCGTCCCCCAAAGAGACCGACAGCACCGGCCAACTGAAATCGGCCTCGTCGCGATCCTGATGGAGCCCCATGCGCGCCTCTGTTGTGTAAAGGTTGATCAAACAGCAATCGGGCAGGCGCGTTTCGCCAACCAAGGCGCGCCAGATTGCCAGTACGGGCTCGGGAATCGGAGGCCAGCCCATTCCGCCGGGGTGGTTGGGCGCGTAGCGATAGCCATTCCGGTCACTGATCCAGCCATAGCGACCTGCCGATGTCATGCGTACGCTCATCGCGCGGCCTGTGGGCGTTACGGGCTGAAAGAGCGGTGCACGCGCCACGACATCACGCAAAGCGGCGACCAGCGTCGCCTGCTTCCCAAGATCGAGCCACCCCTTGTAGATCGCGACATCCCGCAAGATCAGCGTGGGCTCTGGCATCCTCTGTCTCCTTTTGTGCCGGACAGCCCCAATTCGGACCAAATTCGAGGAATTGCCCCGCAGCCACCGCTTGCAGGGGCACAATCCCCTGCCTATATACGCCCGGAAACGCAGGTCATGTCACTGACTGACCTGTTATCCACCGGGGGCCGGATGCCGGAACGGGTCGGGCCTCTGTCACATCGCCTAAGTAGAAGGGATCGAACAACATGGCCAAAGTTATTGGTATTGACCTCGGCACCACCAACAGCTGCGTCGCGATCATGGACGGCTCTCAGGCCCGCGTGATCGAAAACTCCGAAGGCGCGCGCACCACCCCCTCCATCGTCGCATTCACCGAGACAGAGCGTCTTGTGGGCCAGCCAGCCAAACGGCAGGCCGTGACCAACCCGGAAAACACGATCTTTGGCGTGAAGCGCCTGATCGGCCGTCGCGCGGACGATACCTATCTCGCCAAGGACAAGAAGAACATGCCGTTTACCGTGATTGACGGTGGCAACGGCGACGCTTGGGTTCAGGCGCGTGGCGAAAAGTATAGCCCGTCGCAGATTTCCGCGTTTATCCTGGGCAAGATGAAAGAAACCGCCGAGAGCTATCTCGGCGAAGAGGTGACGCAGGCCGTCATCACCGTGCCCGCCTATTTCAACGACGCACAGCGTCAGGCCACCAAGGATGCCGGCAAGATCGCCGGTCTCGAAGTGCTGCGCATCATCAACGAGCCGACAGCGGCTGCGTTGGCCTACGGCCTCGACAAGAAAGATACGCATACCATCGCCGTCTATGACCTTGGCGGCGGCACCTTTGACGTGACCATTCTTGAGATCGACGATGGCCTGTTTGAAGTGAAGTCCACCAATGGTGACACCTTCCTTGGCGGTGAAGACTTTGACATGCGCATCGTCAACTACCTCGCCGAGGAGTTCAAGAAAGAGCATGGCGTTGACCTGACCAAGGACAAGATGGCGCTTCAGCGCCTCAAGGAAGCGGCAGAAAAAGCCAAGATCGAGCTTTCGAGCTCGTCGCAGACGGAAATCAACCAGCCGTTCATCTCGATGGGGTCGAACGGTCAGCCGCTGCACATGGTCGTCAAGCTGACCCGCGCCAAGCTCGAAAGCCTGGTCGGCGATCTCATCACCGCCTCGCTCAAGCCCTGCAAGGCCGCGCTCAAGGATGCCGGCCTGACCGCTGGCGACATCGACGAGGTGGTTCTGGTCGGCGGTATGACCCGGATGCCGAAAGTGGTCGAGGAAGTGACCAAGTTCTTTGGCAAGGAACCCCACAAGGGTGTGAACCCCGATGAGGTTGTGGCCATGGGTGCGGCCATTCAGGCCGGCGTGCTTCAGGGTGATGTCAAGGATGTGGTGCTGCTCGACGTGACGCCGCTGTCGCTCGGGATCGAGACCCTTGGCGGTGTGTTCACGCGCCTCATCGACCGCAACACCACCATCCCGACCAACAAGAGCCAGATCTTCTCGACCGCCGAAGACAATCAGTCGGCCGTGACGATCCGCGTGTTCCAGGGCGAGCGGGAAATGGCGGCAGACAACAAGATGCTGGGCCAGTTCAATCTGGAACACATCCCGCCCGCACCGCGCGGCATGCCCCAGATCGAGGTGACATTCGACATCGACGCCAACGGCATCGTGTCGGTGTCGGCCAAGGACAAGGGCACCAACAAGGAACAGAAGATCACGATCCAGGCGTCTGGCGGTCTGTCGGACGAAGACATCGAAAAGATGATCAAGGACGCCGAAGAGAATGCCGAGGCCGACAAGGCCCGTCGCGAATTGGTCGAGGCCCGCAACCAGGCCGAAAGCCTTATCAACGCGACCGAAAAGTCGATCGAAGAGCATGGCGACAAGGTCGATCCGACCACCGTCGAGGCGATCGAGCTGGCCATTGCGGCACTGAAGGACGAGCTTGAGACCGACAATGTCGGCAAGATCAAGTCTGGCATCCAGAATGTCGCAGAGGCATCGATGAAGCTGGGCGAAGCGATCTACAAGGCCAGCCAGAGCGAGTCTGACGACGAACCGCGTGCAGCCGATCGCGGCGGCGACGAGGATGATATCCTTGACGCCGATTTCGAGGATCTCGACGACAACAAGCGCGCCTGAGGCCCGTCTTGACCTACTGGGACCGATCCGGGACTGCACCGGACCGGTCCCGACAGGGTTAAACCAAGGAGATCCCCGATGGCCAAACGTGACTATTACGAAGTGCTCGGGCTGTCCAAGGGCGCCTCGGCCGACGACATAAAGAAGGCCTATCGCAAGAAGGCCAAGGAACTGCATCCCGACCGCAACGCCGACAACCCCGACTCTGAACGCCAGTTCAAAGAGGCGGGAGAGGCATATGACGTGCTCAAAGACCCGGACAAGAAGGCGGCTTATGATCGTTTCGGTCATGCGGCGTTTGAGGGTGGCATGGGCGGTGGTGGTGCGCGTCCGGGTGGCTTTGGCGGAGGCGCAGGTCAGGGTGATTTCGCCTCTGCCTTCTCGGATGTGTTCGATGACCTGTTCGGCGATTTCATGGGTGGCGGGCGTGGCGGCGGACGTCAACGCGCGGCCCGTGGTGCCGACCTGCGCTATAACCTTCGCGTGACGCTGGAAGAGGCCTATGCCGGCCTGCAAAAGACGATCAAGGTGCCCTCTGCGGTGCCCTGTGACGCCTGCGAGGGCTCTGGGGCCGAAGGTGGCGCACAGCCCAGCACTTGCCCCACCTGTTCAGGCATGGGCAAGGTGCGTGCGCAACAGGGCTTCTTCACCGTCGAGCGGACATGCCCCACCTGTGGCGGTCTGGGTCAGATCATCAAGAACCCCTGCAAGAGCTGTCAGGGACAGGGCCGCGTGCAAAAGGATCGCGCGCTCTCGGTCAACATCCCCGCCGGGGTGGAAACCGGCACCCGCATCCGCCTTGCGGGTGAGGGCGAAGCGGGCATGCGTGGCGGTCCGGCAGGCGACCTTTATATCTTCATCGAAGTGGCCAAGCATGAACTGTTCGAGCGCGAGGAAACCAACCTCTTTTGCCGCGTTCCGGTGTCCATGACCAAGGCAGCCTTGGGGGGCGATATCGAAGTGCCCACCATCGACGGCGGCCGCAGCCGGGTCAAGATCCCGCCGGGATCGCAATCCGGTCGGCAGATGCGCCTGCGCGGCAAGGGGATGCCCGCGCTGCGTGGCGGGGCGCCCGGCGACATGTTCATCGAGATGGCGGTGGAAACGCCTGTCAATCTCACCGCCCGGCAGACCGAACTCTTGCGCGAGTTCGAGGCGCTGAGCGAGGATAACAGCCCCGAGAGCAAGAGCTTCTTCTCATCGGTCCGAAGTTTCTGGGACTCGATGAAGAGCTAAGGCAAACCCGGTCTGCGAAGGCCGGGTTTTTTCAATTTTGCTGCGGACGTTAACCTCTTGCTAAGGCTCTTGCGGCAGGGTGGGCGCATGAGCAAACACCGCGCCTTCTCCGACATGCCCCTCCCCCTCTTTGCCTGCGACACGGCAGAGGTATCGGGGGGCGAAAAACTGCCCTCATACATTCGGGATCACCGCACGCGCCTGCGCACCCGCTTTCTTGACGGCGGTTCTGCCGCAATGCCGGATTACGAGCTCCTGGAACTGGTGCTTTTTCGCGCCATTCCCCGACGCGATGTGAAGCCGTTGGCACATGCACTGCTGGCACAATTCGGGGATTTCAACGGGGTCATATCTGCACCGCTGGACCGGCTTGTTGCGCTGCCCGGCGTGGGCGAGGCGGTAGCGACGGAACTCAAGATCGTCGAAGCTGCGGCGCATCGCCTGGCTCGTGCCCGCGTGCTGCGGCGGCAGGTCATTTCCTCTTGGGACGCTTTGCTCGACTATTGCCACACCACCATGGCCCATGCCGAGATCGAGCAGTTCCGCGTGTTTTATCTGGACCGCAAGAATATCCTCATCGCGGATGAAGAACAGGCGCGCGGCACCGTGGATCATGTGCCGGTCTATCCGCGTGAGGTGGTCAAACGCGCGCTGCATCTCAACGCCAGTGCGCTCATTCTGATCCATTATGTGGCGCGCCACATAATGGATCTTTTGTGCCCCGTTTTCTTATGTGTCCTGCCGTCAAGATCGGTTGCTCTTTCAATGGCTTGTGGACCGAAGTCGGACACATAACGGTGCTCGCCGTGCAACATGACTGCACCTGTCATTTTCCAGAAGGATGCTTGTCATGTTGGAACGCCATTTCAGGTCGCTCATGGTGATCGACCGTATTAGAGCCCAGTGGCTTGGGCCGCAGATCGAGGTCGTGTCGCGAAGGTGGTGGAAATTTGAAGGTGGCGTAATCTCCGGGTGAACTTGAACGCACCCAACCGGCGGCAGCAACCGCCAGGGAGATCACACCATGAAGAACAATACCGATATTGCC